>Ga0207695_10001368_pt1 | contig 41364 bp, 30 predicted proteins | sample KBSC54metaG_FD_184354 | JGI IMG/M metagenome (GOLD analysis project Ga0207695, IMG submission 184354) | Corn rhizosphere microbial communities from Kellogg Biological Station, Michigan, USA - KBS C5-4 metaG (SPAdes) (version 2) | ecosystem: Host-associated > Plants > Roots > Rhizosphere > Soil...
TGGTAAGCGCCTCTACGGCCGTGGGTTCCACCACTTTCAGCGGTTTGGTCCTGGCGCCCATGATACCTTTCATATTGGGTATGCGTTGCTCGGCCACTCCTTTCTGACAGCTGACCACCACCGGAAGGCTGACGCTATCCGTCTCTTCCCCTCCTTCTATCTCCCGGACAACTGTAGCTGTCGTCCCTTCCAGATCGAATTTTACGGCAAGAGATATATAAGGCAGGTCCAATAATTCGGCTACCATGCCCCCAATGGAGGAGCCATTGTAATCGATGGTCTCCTTGCCAGTGAATATAAGGTCATAACCTCCCTCTTTGGCAATGGCTGCGATCTGGCTGGCTATATAAAAGCTATCGTGCGAATCGGCGTTTACCCGGATGGCTTCATCACCCCCGAGGGCAAGCGCTTTGCGGATGATGGGCTCTGCATCCGCAGCACCCACGGTGACGAGATGCAGGACGGTGGAAGGGTCTTTCTCTTTTAGCTCTATCGCCCGCACCAGGGCATACCATTCGTCATAAGGGTTGATGATCCATTGTACACCATCAGTGGCGAATTTCGTATTGTTCTGGGTGAAGGCTATCTTCGCCGTGGTATCCGGCGTTTTGCTGATACAGACTAATATCTTCATTATGCCGAAAGAATTTTTAAGGTGAGCAATAAAGTTGTTTATGCAACTAAAACAAAGATAAACTTTATAAAGATAACGCCCAACCAATTGAAAAAAAAATTTGACAGGCATGGACAGGATAGAGAAGCTGAAGGAATTCCTGGAAAAAGACCCGCATGATGCGTTTGTGAAGCATGCGCTTGCATTGGAATATGTCAAGCTGGGAGAGGAGCCTGTTGCCCGGCGGCTTTGGGAGGAAGTGCTTGAAAGGGATCCTGCGTATGTAGGATCGTATTATCATCTGGCGAAGTTATTGGAACGTGTGGGAGAAAAGGAAGAGGCTATCCGCCGGTATGAACAAGGGATGCAGGCAGCGAGGAAGGCAGGTGAGATGAAGGCGTACAATGAGCTACAGGCAGCTCTCGAAGATTTGACGGATTGAAGAATTAAATGACAATTGATGCAGCTGTTAGAGGCTTTTAAAGATTTTATTCATAAGGAGGCGCTCTTTTCTCCGAAAGAGCCTTTACTGGTGGCCGTCAGCGGCGGGCTCGATTCCGTGGTGCTTTGTGAGCTTTGCCACCAGGCAGGGTATGACTTTAGGATAGCGCATGCGAATTTTCAATTGAGAGGGGAGGAGAGTTTGCGGGATGAGATGTTTGTGGCGGGGCTTTCCATGCGGTATGGCAGGCAGGTGATCGTCGAAAGGTTCGATACCGCACACTATGCAGCTGAACACAAATGCTCGATACAAGTGGCTGCGCGGGAGCTGCGTTATAGCTGGTTTGAAAAAGTACATGACGGCGTCATTCTCACGGCTCATCACCTGGATGACAATATCGAAACCTTGCTAATGAATTTTTTTAAAGGGACGGGTATCGCCGGACTCCGCGCCATACTCCCCCGACAGGGCAGGATCGTGCGACCGCTGTTATTCGCCACCCGGGAAATGCTGCAGCAGTTTGCGAATGAGCAGGGGCTTGCCTGGGTAGAGGACAGCTCCAATGCCTCGGAGAAATATACCCGTAATTATTTCCGTCACCAGGTGATACCGTTGATACAGGCTGCCTACCCGGGTGTGACGCAGCATCTGGAGGACAATATCCAGCGGTTCCGGGAGATCGAAATGCTCTACAAACAAGCTGTCGGAGAACATAAGAGGCGGCTGCTCGAATGGAAGGGTGAAGAGGTACATATACCAGTGCTGAAGCTTCTGCGATCAAAGCCTTTATCTACCCTGGTGTATGAGATCATCCATGATTTTGGTTTTTCGGCTCAGCAGGCGCCGGCAGTGATGAAATTATTAGACAGCGGCCCGGGGAAATATGTGATGTCAGATACGCATCGTATCCTGAAAGACCGTAACTGGCTGATCATTTCTCCAATCGTAGAGACACCAGCTGACCATGTGCTGATCGAGTCACCGGAAGGAAGAGTCCTGTTTGAGGGTGGAACCCTGGAGCTTCAATTGCTGACTGACATAAAGCCTTCGGCTGATCCGTCCGAAGCGTGGCTGGATGCCTCCACCATCCAATTTCCGTTGCTACTGCGGAAGTGGCGCCCCGGCGACTATTTCTATCCTTTGGGTATGCGGAAGAAAAAGAAGCTGGCCCGTTTTTTCATCGACAACAAGCTGTCGCTTGCCCGGAAAGAAAAGACCTGGGTATTGGAGATGAATAAAAAGATCATCTGGGTAGTGGGCATGCGGATTGACGACAGGCACCGGCTTACCGAACGAACGGAGCAGGTGTTGAAGATCAGCTTTGTTCCGTCTACGGGCGCACGCTGATGGACGGGTGCGGCGTCCACGGGAATATCGAACCTTAAAAGCGCGGATGCTGCAGCTCGTTGATAAAACTGCTGATAACCGTGGGACGCAGGAGGATGGTAAAGGTCACTCCAAAAATGGCGCCCCATAAATGAGCGTCATGGTTGACATTGTCTCCGCCTCTTTTGGACATATAAATGGTGTAAGCCAGGAATAGCAGCGCATAGACGATGGCGGGCATCTTGATAAAATAGAGAAAAATGCTATCCCAGGGATGAAGAAGGATAAAGGCGAAGAGGACGGCGCAGACGGCCCCCGAGGCTCCCAGGCTGCGATAATTATAGTCATCTTTCCGTTTGAAATAGGATGGAAGATTGGCGACCACCAGCGCACTGATATACAGTACCAGGTACCAGTAATGCTGCAATCCCAGCTCCCCCCTGTAATAAACCTCCAGTGCGCGACCAAAGAAATAGAGCGTCAGCATATTGAACCCAAGGTGCATGAGGTCCGCATGGATCAATCCACAGGTGATAAACCGGTAATACTGATGGCGTATACTGATCGCGGGAGGCCAGAAGATAAGATCATCCATGATGCGGGAATTGTTCAGGGCGGTGACGGAGATCAGGCAGGTAAGGACTATGATACTGATGGTGATCGTGAACATTGAGATTTTTTTTAAAGATATAACTTTTGAATGATTACTCTTAGTATATATGGGTTACATGTGATGGTATTTTTCGTTGCGTTGTATGGTGCAAGCCCTGTACAGTTGTTCCGCCAGCACCAGCCGCACCAACTGATGGGGTAGGGTTAACTGGGAGAGAGACCATGTGTGGTTAGCTCTTTGCAGTACCCGCTCATCCAGGCCATAGGCGCCGCCGATGAGAAAGATAAGATTTCTGACACTATCGTTTGCCCTGGTCTGGATGAATTGCGCCAGTCCTTCCGAGCTCATCTGCCGTCCTCTTTCGTCCAGGGCTACCAGATAATCTTCTTTGGAGAGGGTCTCCAGGAGCATATCTCCCTCTTTTTTCTTCAGATCTGTTTGAGATAAGGTACCTGCGTTGCGCGGCGGAGAAAGGATCGTCCATTCCACGGGGTAATACCGGCTGATCCTTTTTGTGAAATCATCCACACCTGTCTTCACGTATGTTTCGTGATCTTTGCCGATGGACCAGAGTTGTAACTTCATCCGGCGAATTTAGGAGATATTATTCTGCATCCGGTAATGTAAATGAGAAGGTGCTGCCTTTACCCGGCTCGCTTTGCATGTGCAGCGTGCTTCCGTTCCGGGAGAGGAATTCTTTACAAAGCATGAGGCCCAGACCTGTGCCCGACTCCCCGGCTGTACCCTTGGTGGTGTAATAATTGTTCTGGCTGATCTTTTCCATGGCTGCCTGGTCCATGCCTTTCCCTGTGTCCTTTACTGTTACTTCCACGCCTGTGGCGACTTTTCGGACACTGAGGGTGATGGTCCCCTTGTTGGGAGTATATTTAATGGCGTTGGACAGAAGATTGCGCAGTACGAGGTCGATCATGTCCCTGTCGGCGAAGATGCAGCGGTTTTCATCCGCTTCCGTCTGCAGGATGAGCTGTATCTGTTTGGCCTTTGCCTGCAGCTGCAGGAGCCTGGCTACTTCTTTTATCAGCCCGGAGATATCGATGGGCTGTGTTTTGACGCCATCCGCCTGCATCTGGCTACGGGCCCACAGCAGGAGGTTCTCCATCAGGCTGCTGGTATAGGTCAGCTCATTGACGGCGTCCGGGACCATTTCTTTGATCTCCTCAGCCGGCAGGTCTTGTTCCTGCATGTTGCGGAAGAGGTTTCTCAGCGCATAGATCGGCGATTTCAGGTCGTGGGCGATAATGGAGAATAGCTTGTTCTTGACGGCATTCAGCTCGGTGAGCTCCTCGGTCTGACGCTGCAACAGCCGTTCGCTGGCGGCGATGGCTTCCTTTTGCTGCAGGATGCTTTGCTGGTAACCGGTGTTCTCCCGTTTGATCAGGAAGAGACCGTAGAAGATAAAGGCGATGGCCAGTACCTGGTTGAATAAATAAAAAAAGATATTCGCTGTGGACAGCTGGTAGGTGTAATTCTTACAGATCACTGCCAGCACAAAATAGCTGACCATGGATAGTCCTACGGAAAAGAGCATCTGGTCGATCTCCTGCAGGAAGAATACGGACAGGATACCGTACAGGATAAACGATAATTCGACGCCGAGGTTGATGCCGCTGAAATATACGATGCTGGTGGCGAAAGGATATAGGACAAAATAGGCCAGTAGAGCAGGGAAGTGGTAATGCCGGGCGTTCAGCCAAAGGACGAGTACGCTGACAAATGCGGGGATGCTGGCTACCAGCCAAACCAGGTAAGGCAGCTTGTGGTTCTGGATGAGGCCCAGGGCAGGGATCAGGATGCCCGTCAATAATTGAAAAAAGTTCAGCTGATTGAAGATCCGCAGCTTTCTTTTTTCATAATCATCCATTTGGGCGGTAAAGCCGATACTTTTTATCTTTTCCAGGGCAGGCAGTAAAGACCTGCCTGGCCGGGGCCTGGTAACCCATGAAGGGAGGCTTACAGATCCAGGGCGTTGCAAAAAAGCAAACGTTTTTAGAGAGGTTAATTTCATGGGTATTAGTAAAATGCGATAAGCGAACCGAAAAATAGGTATTTTAATTTATAAAGGCAAGTCCAGTGGGTATCTTTGTAACTTTAGTCCAATCAATGAAATATGAAATTTACCAGGGTAGCTCGTGTAAAGGTGAAAAAGGCGTTTGACAGGATCAGGAATGAAAAGCTCAAGCAGAATCTTCTCCAGGCGATCCCCTTTTGGGTGGCTTCGCTGGTCACGGGATTGGTGGCGGTACTTTACAGCCGGCTGTTTGCCCTCGCTGAAAAGGGGACAGCCTATATAGCCCATACGCATGTATGGCTTTTTTTTATCGTGACCCCGTCGTGTTTTCTTCTGGCCTGGTGGGTGGTGCGCCGGTTTGCCCCTTACTCACGGGGCAGCGGTATCCCGCAGGTGATGGCCGCTATCGAACTGGCCACGCCCAAATACAATGACAAGGTAAATAAGCTGCTTAACCTCCGGATAGTTTGTGTGAAAGTGATTTCCAGCCTGGTCATGGCGTTCGGCGGAGGCGTCATTGGGCGGGAAGGGCCTACTATCCAGGTGGCAGGCTCCATATTCCGGAAGATCAATGAATGGCTGCCTGCCTGGTGGCCGAAGATATCCAAACGTAATATGATCATGACGGGCGCCGCGGCGGGTCTGGCTGCTGCTTTTAATACGCCCCTGGGAGGGATTGTGTTTGCGGTGGAGGAGCTCACCCGTACCCATATCAGCTATTTCAAGACGGCATTGTTTACGGCTGTCATCATTTCGGGGTTGACGGCCCAGGCCCTGCTGGGGCCTTATCTGTACCTGGGCTACCCTGATATGAGCCATCTTTCGGGGTATATATTCCTTTGCGTATTGCTCGTAGCCGTGCCGGCGGGTCTGGCGGGCAGTCTCATGTCCAGGTGGATGCTGCGTATATTCCGTTGGAAGGACACTTTCAGGTTTACCCGGCAGCATGTTTTTTATATCATCGGCTGCGCGCTGGTTATAGCTTCGATGGCTTTTTTTATCAATATAAGGGCGCTGGGGTCGGGAAAAGAGCTGATGACGACGGCCTTGTTTACACCGGATAAATATAATAGCTGGTATATGCCGCTGCTACGGATAGTAGGGAATATATTTTCTTTTACCGTTGGGGCTTCGGGTGGCGTGTTTGCCCCTGCGCTTAGTGCCGGCGCGAGCATCGGCGCCACCTTTTCCGGCTGGATGCATCTTTCTCCTACCGACAGCAATCTGCTGGTGCTGGCCGGCATGGTGGCCTTTCTTACAGGTGTCACCCGTACGCCTTTTACTTCGGCTATACTGGTGCTGGAAATGACAGACCGTCACAACGTGATCTTTCATCTTATGCTGGCGGGTATGGTGGCCAGCCTGGTCGCCATGCTGATAGACAAGCATTCTTTTTATGATCATCTGAAATACCAGTATATGCATGAGGTGATGAAGGATGAGGTATAATGGGCGTTTTAATTAAAGATCATTAAATTTGAAAATAAAAATTCAAGATCGTGGCAGACAATATATTTGACGCTATCGTCATCGGTTCCGGCATCAGCGGCGGTGTAGCTGCAAAAGAACTAACTGAAAAAGGGTTAAAGGTCCTTATGCTCGAACGGGGAATGAACATAGAGCATATCAAGGATTATACGGAGGCCAATAAGGAGGAATGGAATTATCCGCATCATGGAGAGCGGACGCAGGAAATGATCAAAAATTACCCTGTGCTTAAGAGGGATTACCCGCTAAATGAAAGGAACCTTTCCTGGTGGGCAAGCGATAAGGATTCACCCTATACGGAAGTAAAACGTTTCGATTGGTTTCGCGGATATCATGTCGGCGGCCGTTCATTGCTGTGGGGGCGTCAGACTTATCGCTGGAGTGATCTGTACTTTAAGGAAAATGCAAAGGACGGCATCGCCATCGACTGGCCCGTTCGTTATAAAGATATCGAGCCCTGGTACGATCATGTCGAGAAATATGTAGGTGTCAGCGGCTCAAAAGAGGGGCTTCCGGAGTTGCCGGATAGCCAATTCCTTCCGGCGATGGAGATGAATTGCGTGGAAAAGGATCTGTCTGCAAGACTAAAGGGCCATTTCAAAGGCATGCGAAAAATGATCATCGGCCGCTGTGCCCATGCCACTGTGCCATTGGACGGCAGACAATGCCAGTTCCGCAATAAATGCTGGTATGGCTGTCCGTTCGGAGGGTATTTCAGCACTCAGTCCGTCACATTGCCGGCTGCTATGAAAACAGGTAATCTTACCTTGCGTCCCTGGTCCATCGTTACGAAGATCTTATACGACAAGGATAAAAAGCGTGCAACAGGCGTGGAAGTGCTGGATGCCGAAACCATGAAAACCTATGAGTATAAGGCGAAGATCATTTTCCTGAACGCCTCCACCCTCAACAGCGCATGGATATTGATGAACTCGGCCACCGAGATATGGCCGGATGGATTGGGCAGCAGCAGTGGGGAGCTGGGACATAACGTAATGGACCATCACCTGGGTGTTTGGGCCGGGGGCACGGTCGAAGGCTATCTTGACAAATATGTATATGGCCGCCGCGCCAATGGTATTTACATTCCGCGTTATCGTAACTTTTTTGGCGATAAACGCGACTATCTGCGCGGCTTTGGTTACCAGGGCGGCGCCGACCGGGGCAGGGGAGTGGATATTGCGGAGCTTAGCATCGGGGCAGGTCTTAAAGAGGCGATGTCCGTGCCCGGTGTATGGAATTTCGGCATGGGCGGCTTTGGCGAAATACTTCCTTATCACGAGAACAAAGTAACGCTCGATAAAAGCAAAAAGGATAAATGGGGTTTGAACATCCTTTCATTCGATGTCGAATTAAAAGACAACGAGCTGAAGATGCGTAAGGATATGCTGAATGATGCCAAGGAAATGCTGGATGCACTGGGTGTTAAGAATATTAATGGAGGTGACGGTAATCCCTATCCCGGCCGCGGTATTCATGAAATGGGTACAGCACGTATGGGAGCAAGCCCCAAGACTTCGGTGCTCAATAAATGGAACCAGGTGTGGGATGCTCCAAACGTGTTTGTAACGGATGGGTCATTTATGACCTCTGCAGCATGTCAGAATCCATCGCTGACGTATATGGCTTTCACAGCGCGTGCAGCCGACCATGCCGTAAATGAATTGAAGAAAGGGAACCTGTAAAAAATTATGGGTCTTTTACCGGTGCGCAGCTCCGCTCCCTGAACTGTCCGGGAGTCAGGCCTGTGCTCTCCTTGAAGATCTTATTGAAATTGGAAATGGTGTTATATCCACAGTAATAGGCTATTTCGGAGACAGGAGCGCCGGAGTCGATCAGCATTTCGCAGGCTTTGGAGACCCTTACTTCATTCAGGTAATCAAAAAAATGCTTGTTAGCTCTTTTCTTGAACCACCGGCAAAAACTCTGGGGAGTAAGGCCTGCTACGCCGGAAATATCTGCCAGGGAAATATCCTTATGAAAATTATTCTGTACATACTTGTATATCTCACTCAGCCTGTCGACAGTCTCTTCCTTATTATCCGCGTTATAAGTGTCGCCGGTGATGCAATGGGTGTCGGAGGAAGTCGACAGGATATGTAAGATCTCCAGCAGCAGCAGGATACGCCGGAATCCCCGCAGCGTAACCAGCACATCGAGCTTCCTGCTTACTTTGTCCCGGGTGGCCCCTGTCACCTGTATGCCCCTGGATGCCAGGTTGAGGAAGTTAGCCAGCTCCTTGCACTCCTTCAGCTGGTAGAACTCCTGGCCAAAGGACTCCTTACGAAAATGCACCACTACCGAACGGGCCCTGTGACCCCCGCTGGTATCGTCGTTCAGCCAGATATGGGGAAGGTTCGATCCGATGAAGACCATATCCCCTTTTTCAAAAGGATCGATCCTGTTACCGATGATCCGCCGGCCATATCCTTCCTTTATCAGGACCAGCTCCAGCTCAGGATGAAAATGAAAGGCAGGGTTAAAGGAATCTTCGTCCCTCTCGATGACGGATAACCTGCTGTTGTTTAGAAAGGAGATCTCAGTTCTTATAATTCTCATATGGCAATTCGCGACAAAGTAAAAATAAATAAATTTATTATCTTTGAAAAGCGATTGCTTTAAATGTCGATTAAGCCAAACTATACGGATGAGGAACTGCTACAGCTGATGAGCGGCGATGATCAGGAAGCGTTTACCATGATCTATGACCGGTACTGGCAGGAACTGTTTGTTACCGCTGCAAAAGCGTTGCGTAGCAGACAGGAGGCGGAAGACGTAGTGCAGGACGTATTTTTCTCTCTCTGGCGCCGGAGGAAAGAAATTGCTATAGAGGAGTCCTTATCGGCCTATCTACACACCAGCATCCGGTACAAAGCCATTCATTACATAGAAAAGAACATTACCCGCCGCGATTACCTGGCCCTCTTCACGGAGGTCGTCGCGGGCACAATACCCCCTTCGGCAGACGTTCAGCTACAGTTAAAGGAAGTGCAGGAGGCCATTTGGGAAACCGTGGCCAGGATGCCGCCCAAGATGCAGGAGGTCTATCATCTCAGTCGCCGTGAGCATCTGAGTCACAGAGAGATAGCCGAAAAAATGGGGATCTCTGTAAAAACGGTAAAAAAGCACAGCCAGCGCGCTGTACAGCTTCTCAAAACGGCCCTGAACTATCACACTACCGCTGTCTCTATCCTGGTCTTCTACTTTTTTGTTTAATTTTTTTTTTGATGTCATTACTCCCTGCATGGCTGCCGGCGGACAGAATATGTGCGAGAAGTCCTGTCGGACAAACCGCTTCCAGCGGTTTAGTGTATACCAAATAAGCCAGATAATGAACCCAAAGCAGGCAAAGACCATCCTGGAGAACTACCGCACCGGTGAATGCAGCCCGGAAGAAAGGCGGCTTGTAGAACAATGGTACGCTCAGCTTGTGGAGACAGGCGAGTGGCAATGGAGCGACGAAGATAGAATGCAGCTCCAGCAAGCCATGAAAAAGAGCTTATTGGAGAAGATCAATGCTCAACATCAGGGGAAGGTCCGCCGGACTCCGTTTTTAAGGCCCGCCTATTGGCTGGCCGCTGCTTCCCTGATATTGATACTCGGAACAGGGGCTTACCTTTTCTATTATAACAAGCATAACAAGGGCAATGAAAACAGCCTGGCCGGCCGACCCCAGCAAGAGCGGTTTAAAAATGACATATCTCCTGCCAAGCAACGGGTTATCCTTACATTATCGGATGGTTCCACCCAGGTGATGGACAGTGTCGCACAGGGCACCATTACAGTGCAGGGAAATGCGCGGGCCATCAAGCAGGCCGGCTCCATCGCCTACCAGGGAGATCATGCTTCCAGGATCGTTTATAATACACTGACCACGGAAAAAGGAAGGACCTTTCATCTGCAGCTGGCTGACGGTACTGGCGTCTGGCTGGATGCGCTCTCCTCCGTCAGGTTTCCCACCGCCTTTTCCCGGGACGAACGCGTTGTCGAGGTGACGGGTCAGGCCTATTTTGAAGTAGCCAAAGATATTCACCGGCCGTTCAAAGTGAAATGCGGGAACCAGGTCGTCCAGGTGCTGGGAACTCATTTCAATATCAACTCCTACAACCGGATGGACCTTCAAACTACCCTGGTGGAAGGTTCTGTTAAAGTGGTCCGGAAAAATACCGCGCCATTCATCCTCAACAAACCCGGACAGCAGACAAGGGCTGACGATAATAATAACGGCATGGTCAGGCTGGTCGAGGATGTGGATGTGGAGGAGGTGATGGCGTGGAAGGATGGCAGGTTCCAGTTCAATGGAAGCAATGTCGAACAGATCATGGACCAGATATCACGCTGGTATAACCTGGATATAGTCTATAAAGATAAAATAAACGAAACTTTTGTGGCGGATATTAGAAGGGATCTGCCTGTCTCAAAGCTTCTTGCCTTACTCGAAATGACGAAGCAAATAAGGTTTGTCATCGAGGGAAATAAAATAACGGTTGTTAAATGAAAAAGCTCCTGCGGGAACAGGAGCTGGATTCGGATAAATAACAAACAAGGTGGAGAGACCTTTATTACTTAACCAAACAATGCGAAGTTATGCATTTGACTGCAAATTATCACCCTGTGGGCCATAGGGGTGGAACTCTTAAATTTATAAGGGTTATGAGATTGACTGCTATGTTATTACTGACTGCCTGCCTTCAGGTGTCCGCCCGCACGGAAGGCCAGAAGATCACTTTAGCCGCCAAAAACAAACCGCTGGAAAAGGTGTTCGGCGAGATAAAAAGGCAAAGCGGATTTAGCTTTATTTATGGGAAAGAGCTGATCAACTCGGCGAGGCGGGTGAATGTCAATGTTAAGAACGAATCGCTGGTGAAAGTCCTCGATCTGATCTTCCAGGATCAGCCGCTGGATTTTAAGATCTCCGACAATTATATTGTCATCAGTCCCAAACTGCCTATGACGACACAGCCGGGAGATCATACTGTAGAAGATCTACCCCCGCCTCCTATTGACATTTCCGGACGGGTGACGGATGAAGAGGGCAAACCGCTGGTGGGCGCTTCCATTAAGTTAAAGGGTTTCCCCAATGGCACCAGCACAGATGACAAAGGGGAATTCAGGCTGTCCATTCCCGGTAAGGGAGGCATACTTGTCATCACCTATATAGGATATAAAGCCCAGGAAATACCCGTGAGCAAAAACGGGGAAATATCGGTGAAGCTAAGCCTGCAGGATAGCAGGACGGAAGAGATCGTAGTAATCGGTTACGGTACAGCAAAGCGCCGCGATCTCACCGGATCGGTGGCCACGTTGTCCAACGAGTCGTATAAGGATCAACCCGTCGTCAATGCTTCTTCCGCCTTGCAGGGAAGGATAGCCGGGGTGGCCGTTACCAATAATTCCGGGGCGCCGGGGGGAGCGGTGAAAATACGTATCCGGGGCGCCAATTCCATCAATGCCAATAACGATCCGTTGTATGTGGTGGATGGCATCGCCTTGAGCAGCATAGGGCTGTCGGATATAAATGTCAACGATATCGAGTCCATGGAAGTGCTCAAAGATGCATCTGCCACGGCGGTATATGGATCGCGGGGTGCTAATGGCGTTATCCTCATTACTACCAAGACCGGCAAATCCGGCGTACCGAGAGTCGAGTATAACAGCTTTGTCAGCTTTAACAAGCCGATGAAGAAATATGATCTGATGGATGCCGTGACCTATGCCAGGACCGCCAATCTTACGGCGGGAGCCAGCGTATTTCCCGATCCCCAGTCCTTTGCCGGCAAGGGCACGAACTGGCAGAACCTCATTTTTTCGAATTCCACCACACAGAGCCATCAGGTATCCGTGGCAGGAGGAAAAGAGGGCACCAGGTATTATGTATCCGGCTTCTACATCGACCAGGGTGGATTGCTGGTCAACAGCAACCAAAAGAGATTTGGCATCCGAAGCAACCTGGATATAAAGGTGAGTAAGAAAATAGATCTTGGTATCAATGTATATGCCGGCCGGCTCAATTCCCATAACAATGGCGATGTGGGCGGCAAGGGCAATCCTGTCACATCTGCCCTTACCTGGGCGCCTACAGAACCTGTGTATGATGCCCCGGGTCAGTACAACCGGTTTGGCATATCACCCATCTGGGGGAACCCCTACATGACCATCAAGGAGAGGGACGGCGACAATTATTCCAACGTAGGTGTTTTCAATGGGAAATTCAGGTATGCCATCACCGACTGGCTGACACTCACCGTCAATGGTGGATTGGATATGAATATTTCCAAGTATGCCTATCTGAACAACGACTGGATCAGCCCGGGCAATCCGGGGTCGGGACAAAGCTCTTCGGAGAACTATACCTTCCAGAACAGCAATGTCCTTACTTTCCACAAGACATTCGGCGATCATGACCTTACCGTCACGGCCCTGGAAGAGGCTACTTCCAATAAGTACAGCACCTTCAGCGCATCGGGTTCGGGGTTGAGCTCCATCTCCAATGGATACTATAACCTGGGTTTGAACACTTCCCAATCCATTTCTTCCGGCTACTCCAACTGGTCATTGCTTTCTTTTATGGGGCGTGCAGCATATAGCTATAATGATAAATATCTTTTGACCGCCACCATCAGAAGGGACGGGTCTTCCAAATTCCAGCGAAATAACAAATGGAGCAGTTTTCCCTCTTTCAGTGCGGGATGGAAATTGTCCAACGAGAAATTCATCCAGGAGATGGGCGTTTTCTCGAACCTTAAGCTGAGGGCCGGATGGGGTATCACCGGCAACCAGGCCATTGGCCCTTACAGCACGCTGGGGCTGTTAAATGGTGTGATCTATTCTTATGGCACCGGCTCGGTGTTCCAGGGCTATACATTGGGTAATCCCGCCACACCCAATGTAAAATGGGAGACTTCGAAGCAGACGGATATCGGTCTGGATGCGGGATTCCTGGGTGGCAGGCTCAATATTACCGCCGACTATTACAACAAGAATACCAGCGACCTGCTGCTTTTTACCAGGATCTCCAATTATGACGGCGGAGGTAACTATCTGAAAAATATCGGGAAGGTAAATAACAAGGGATGGGAATTCTTCATCGAAGGGACTCCTTATAAGAGCGGGAGCTTTACCTGGTCAACGGCCTTTAACGCTGCTTTCAACCAGAACAAGGTAATAGATCTTGGTAAAGATTCCCTGCTGGAAAGACCGTTGCTCACCGGGGGAGGACTCATATCGGCCCCGATACAGGTAGTAAAGGTCGGACAACCCATGGGCGCCTTTTACCTGATCCCCTGGGAGGGAGTGTATCAATCCGATAAAGGAAATTATAAGGCGGGCGATGCCAAATACAGGGATGTGAATGGCAATGGGTCCGTAGGGTTCGAGGACAGGGTCATCTCCGGATCGGCAACGCCAAAATTCACCTGGGGCTTTAACAATAATTTCTCCTATAAGAATTTTGAGCTGAACATTTTCATACAGGGCTCTCATGGCAATAAGATCTTCAATGCCACCTATGCTTCCACCGCCGTGCCTACCAGTGATGTAAAGTTCATCAACCTGGCCGAGGCAGCTAATTATTGGACAAGCTCCAACACCGGCAGCACCTGGGCAAACCCCGGAAGCAAGAATAAAAGCTGGGTGGAATCGACACAGTTCCTGCAGGATGGAAGCTATGTACGGCTAAAGAATGTGAGCCTGTCCTATACGCTTGGCAAAAACCTGCTGAAGGTGGTGTCGGCGAAGATCTATGTCAGCGCTCAAAACATTGCGACCATCACGAAGTACAAGGGATTCGATCCGGAGGCTACCACCATGCCGGCGGGCAGCGATGTCGATGCAGGCATCGACCTGGGTGCTTATCCTTCTCCTAAAACGGTCACCGTGGGTGTGCAGGTGAAATTTTAATTACTTCCAAAAGTCATGAACATGAAAAGATATTTTCAATATATTATTTGTGCAGGGGCCCTGGTGATGTTTACCACAGCCTGTAACAAAAGTTTTTTAGACGAGACGCCGAAAGGGAGCATTACCCCGGTGAGCTTTTATAAGACGGCCAGCGATCTTCAAATGGCGGAGGCCGCTCTCGCCCTGCAGCTCAATGGGGCTTTTAACCAGATAGGATCTTCCTACTATGGCGGCGATGATATCGTCTCGAAAAGGTCAGGGAATAAAATAGACATGTCCGACTTTGATGTTTTCAATGCCAATTCTTCGAACAGCAGGATGACCAACTGGTGGAATTATTTTTATGCTACCATCAAGTCGGCGAACTCACTCCTTGCCAAATACAGCACTGCGACGCAGGCAACGGACGATCAAAGGAATAATGCCGGGGGCTATGCTTATTTCATGCGGGCCATCAGCTATTTCTACCTGACCAGGACCTGGGGGGAGGTGCCGATGCCTATCGATGCTACTATCGTGGACAACAGACCCAATGCGAAGGTGCAGGATATCTATGATCTCATCGTGGCGGACCTGCAAAAGGCGGAGACCATGCTGCCGGATCATTGGCCCAGCCCTGCGAACCAGAATGGGATCGATATATTCCCGACAAAGGGATCTGCCAAGGCGCTCCTGGCCAATGTGTACCTGACGATGGCCGGCTGGCCGCTGAAACAAACGGACAAATATGCGCTGGCGGCTGCCAAGGCAAAGGAGGTGATCGATAACAAAACCACCTGGGGTTATGACCTGCTGACGAATTTTGCGGATATATGGAAAATTGGGAACAGGTTCAATAAGGAAGCTGTAGTCGCCTGCTACTATAACAACCAGATACCGGCCTGGAGCTGGGAAAATGGGAATATGCTGGCGCCGAACCCTTATGCGCCGGACTATGAAGAAGGTGGTTGGGAAGACGGCATGGGAGACATTTCCTTTTATAACAGATTTCCGGCCGGACCCCGGAAGGACGCCAGCTATCAGAAGGATTATTTTGTGAAGAATGATTCCAACAATGTCGTGGACTGGCAGCATACTTTACAAAAACATCCTTACTTCCTGAAATACCGTGATGATTATGCCTATGACTGGTCGACACATAAAGCAAATAACTGGTGGAGCAGCGCTACCACTTTTCTTATCCGCTACTCCGAGGTGCTGTTGACCTATGCGGAGGCGCAGGCCATGTCATCGGCGCCTGATGCCAGCGCGTACGAAGCTGTCAGACAGGTGCGGGCGAGGGCTGGGCTGCCTGGTTTGACTGCTGGCCTGTCCCAGACCGACTTCAGGGATTCCATTGTGGCAGAAAGAGGATGGGAGTTTACAGGTGAGCTCGGTATCCGGTGGTTTGACCTGGTAAGGACGGAGACGGTGCAAAAAGCGAATGCGCTGCGCGATGCTTCGGAAGCGCCGCTGATCAACCAGCCCAGCGATGCGAACCATACTTATTATTGGGCGCCGCTGCCGATAGTAAAATAAAATAGGATTGTGAAAGATAGAGAACAGGCCGCCCATTTTTGGGCGGCCTGTTAATATTGAAGAAGAAAAGGTTAATTCTGAGGTATAACAACTGAAAAGGGAATCGGATGTTTAATCGGGAGATTAACCAAAACCGATTGCTGCATGCTTGCTGGTAATTTTGACAAGGAATGGAGCCTTTTTAAGAACGGCGATGTTCAGGCCCTGGAGGCCATTTACAGGGCCAATATTCAATCTCTGATCAACTATGGGGAAAAGATCAACCCTGATATCGACCTGGTGAAGGACACCATACAGGACCTGTTTATCGAACTATGGCGGAACAGGCAGCAACTGTCGGACATCGTACTGGTGAAGTTCTACCTGTTCAGGGCATTGCGGAACAAATTATACCGGGCCAATTCACACCAATCCTTTGTCTCTGAAGGAGAAATGCAACTTTCAACGGAAAATTTACAGGCGGACTATGTAGAACTGTCCATCGTTTCCAGGGAGGAGGAAACCCATATCCGCCAGAATCTTATGCAACTGCTGGAAAACCTGCCCCAGCGGCAGCGGGAGGCTGTCTACCTCCGATTTTACCACAATATGCCATACGAAGCCATCGCATCCATGATGGATATGAATTACCAGTCTACGCTCAACCTGGTGCAACGCGCTTTGAACTCCCTCCGGAAGAAGTTTGCAGGCGGGAAGAAGCTGAAATAAAAAAATAGTTTCCAAAAACTGAGTATCCAATTTAAAAAAATGCCAGTACTATACATGGCACATGTTTTTTATGCTTAATAAAGAAGAAAAATTAAGAGCCTTATTGCTGGATAACAGATTTGTGGACTGGATCAACAACCCGGATAGCCCATACGCCGGCTTTTGGTTGCAATGGACGGGAGAAAGCGCCGAAAACGCTGAGCTGGCAGATGCTGCGCGCGAATTTTTAATGGAATTACGCTCGGCTGAGCTGGCCGGTGAGACGGTGACGGAAGAAACCGAGGTGGATAGGATGTGGGAGAGCATCGGAGGGACGATAGCCGAAAGACCTACCCGGGAAGGGCAGCCGCGAAGGATCATACGTAAGGGCTACTGGATGGCGGCCGCGGCTATTACGGGTATGCTCCTGTTTATCGGCGTGACCTTTTTTAGCGAGTCACGTCATCAGCTGGCTTCCGTAAAAAAAAAGACAGGGCAATTTTCAGCAACGGGCGGTATCTCGCCTGAAGTAGTGCGGTACAACGGCAGTGAAGGCGGCGAGCTGGTTTTTTTGCCGGATGGCTCGAAAGTGACCCTGGCAAAGGGGACCCGGATCTCTTATAACCGCCTGATGAACGGGAAAAACCGGGAGGTTACTGTCAGCGGGGAAGCATTTTTCGACGTGGTTAAAAACCCGGTAAAACCTTTTTACATCTACACCAGGAATATGGTTGTAAAGGTCCTGGGTACCAGCTTCAGGGTCACTGCATCGGGGGGGAAGGAATCGGTGGCTGTCAAAACGGGTAAGGTCTCTGTATTCCTTAAAGGCCAGGACCTGGAGCAATCAGGGGCTACCATCCTGCTGCCCAAACAGGTCTGCACCTATTCAAAATCCACGGGATCCCTGGTCATGGATACCGCTGCCGACAGATCGAAAATTGAAATGGAGGTAATTGCGAAAAATGGATATGACTTCGAGGATGCTCCTATCGATACGGTATTCAGGACCCTGGAGAAAATGTATGCGATCCCGGTACATTATGAACGCAGCGCTTTTTTTAATTCCTTTATTACGATCTCATTGGGGAGCGAAAGCCTGGAAGAACAGCTGCAAGTGATCACGAGGACGATCGGCGCAACCTTCAGCATCAGCAACGATGGCATAACGATCGAGCCTCCCAAATAAAAACTGCATTATGAAGAAAATTTTACTGTTGCTGACAGTCGTCGCGCTGTCGTCATTAAAAACCGTGTCCGCAGGTGAAGCCAGGAAACAGGGGATCCTGGACATGAAGATCTCTCTCTCCATCAAGGATGAAAAATTCAAATCCGCCCTGAAGAAGATCGCTTCGGAGGCAGGAGTAAAATTTTCCTACACACGGGATATAGTTCCCGAAAAAGAAAAAATATCCATCGATGCCAGTGATGAAAAACTGAGCGAGGTATTCAACTCTCTTTTCCATCCCTACCATATCGCTTTTGAGGCTATCGGCAAGTATATCATCCTGAGCAAAATGACATCGGAAGATATCTTTTCCGGGGAGCCGGGGAAGGCCGCCCTTGTCATGCCGATGTTTTTGACGGTCACGGGGACAGTCATCGATTCGACCGGTAAGATCCTGCCGGGGGTCAGTGTGATCGTCGAGGGTAAGAGCAATGTTGGAACGACTACCGACCTCAACGGCAGGTTTGTGTTGGATGTACAATCGGACGCCGTTCTTGTTTTTTCCATGGTCGGCTACCAGGAAATAAAGGTACCTGTCAACGGAAGGACCGTGGTTAATGTGGGGCTGAAGGCTTCAGAAAACAAAATGGAGGATGTGGTGGTGACGGCTTATGGAAAGAAGCAATTGAAAGAGGCGGTGGTCGGATCGGTGACTACGGTCAACGCCAAAGATCTGAAGATCCCGTCGAGCAATCTCACGACTGCTTTTGCCGGTCGCATCGCGGGGGTCATTGCCTTCCAACGGACGGGAGAGCCCGGTGCGGACAATGCCACCTTTTTTATCAGGGGCGTTACTACCTTTGGAAACGGCAGCGGGAATCCCCTCATCTTAATAGACAATATCGAGCTGAGCACTACCGATCTCGCCCGGTTGCAGCCGGATGACATCGAGAGCTTTTCGATCTTAAAAGATGCCAGCGCCACGGCTTTGTACGGCGCGAGAGGCGCCAACGGGGTCATTTTTGTGACGACGAAGCAAGGGAAAGAGGGGAAGGCAAAATTTTACGTGCGGGTGGAAAATTCCATATCGCAGCCTACCAAAAAGCTCAAGATCGCCGACCCGGTGACATTCATGAAGCTGTATACGGAAGCCCAGCTTACGAGGGATCCCCTTGCCAACCTCCTGTATTCCCGTAGCAAGATAGACCATACGATCGCTGGGGACAACCCTGTCGTATATCCTACGGTCGACTGGTTCAAGCTCATGTTCAAAGATCAGACCTCCAATCAGCGGGCGAATATCAATCTATCCGGAGGAGGTAAGGTCGCTCAATACTATGTAGCCGGGTCTTATAACATCGACCACGGTATCTTAAACGTAGACCCCAGGAATAACTTTAACAGCAATGTAAGGCTGAACAGCTACCAGCTGCGCTCGAACATCAATATCCATCCTACCGCTACGACCGAGCTGGTCATCCGGATGTACGGCATCTTCGATGATTATCATGGGCCCATTGACGGGGGTACCGGTCTGTTTCAAAAGGCCCTCCGGTCCAGCCCTGCTCTCTTCGCTCCTTTTTATCAGCCTGACTCTGCCAATATCGCCACTCATCATATCCTGTTCGGCAATTACAAGATCGGGGATAATTCTTTTTATATGAACCCTTATGCAGACATGCTGAAAGGATACAAAGATTATTCCCAGTCCCGGATGCTGGCCCAGTTCGAGCTCAACCAGAACCTTTCCGGGCTGACCAAGGGCTTGTCTTTGCGAACGCTGTTCAGCACCAACCGGTATTCTTATTTTGACGTGTCCAGGGCATATGGTCCTTACTATTACAATATTGGAACCTATGATAAGGCAAGCAATGTGTATACCCTGTCCTGGCTTAATGAAAAGAATACTGACCCGAACGATGTGAATGGCCATCATGAGGATCTGCAGGGCATTAGTGGTTCCAGGAACCTGTCCACCAGCCTGTATGCACAGGGTACCCTGGATTACAGCCGGATGTTCGCGGGAATGCACAATGTGGGGGCCACGGTGGTAGCTACCATACAGCAGACCCTGCTTACGCCTGATAACCTGGATGTGAAGGCTTCGCTGCCTCACCGGAATATGGGTATTTCGGGCCGGGCATCGTATTCTTATGACAGGAGGTATTTTGGGGAATTCAATTTCGGCTACAACGGGTCCGAGCGATTTTACAAGGACCATAAGTTCGGATTTTTTCCCACCATCGGCGCCGGATGGATGATATCCAATGAGAAATTCTGGCATTCTGCTTCGATCAATAAATTGAAATTAAGAGGGTCATATGGCCTGGTGGGGAATGATGCCATCGGCAGCGCCATCGATCGTTTCTTTTTCCTGTCCAGCGTAAGTCTGAATGATGCCGGCCGGGGCGCCGGCTTTGGGTATGACAATGGTTACAGCCGTCCCGGCGTATCTATTTCCCGGTATTCCAACCCGGACATCACCTGGGAGAGGTCCTACCAGTCCAATCTGGCCATGGAGCTGGGGTTCCTCAATAAGTTCAACCTGGTGGCCGAGGTCTATCATTCCAGGCGGAAGGATATCCTGATGAAAAGGGCTTCCATTCCCTCTACTATGGGATTGTCTGCTGATTCATGGGCGAATGTAGGAGAGGCGAGGTCACAGGGATTCGATCTGACGATGGATTTTACCCAAAACTTCAGCAGGGACTTGTGGATATCTGTCAGGGGCAGTTTTACCTATGCGAGAGGAGAATATGTCAAATATGAAGAGCCGCAATACGCAAACAGGTATTTATCGCATGTTGGGCAGGCCATCGATCAGCAGTGGGGGTATCTGGGGGAAAGGCTATTTGTGGATGACAAAGACCTTGTAAACGCACCTAAGCAAAATTTCGGATTGTACCAGGCCGGGGACATTAAATACCGGGACATTAATGGGGATGGGCAGATCACTTCCCTGGACCAGGTGCCTGTAGGTTATCCCACTACGCCGGAGATCACCTATGGGTTCGGGTTTTCGATGGGATATAAGCAGCTGGACCTGTCGGTGTTTATGCAGGGGCTTACCCGGGAATCCTTCTGGATGGACCCAGTGGCCACTGCGCCATTTATCAATTATGACGATCCGGGCTATCCCATCAATCAGGGCCGGATCGGGCAGAACGCGCTTTTGCAGGCATATGCTGGCAGCCACTGGTCGGAGGACAACCAGGATATCTATGCCCTGTGGCCACGACTATCGACTACACCCATCAACAACAATAATCAGCGCAGCACGTGGTTTATGCGCGACGGCAGCTTTTTGAGAGTGAAGTCGGTGGAGGTAGGATATACGCTGTCAAAGAAAATATTGGACAGGTGGAAGATCGCCAATTTCAGGATCTATTTCAGCGGGACGAACCTTTTTACTTTCAGCGCCTTCAAATTATGGGACCCGGAGATGGGAGGTAACGGGCTGGCGTATCCTATCCAACGTGTTGTCAATGTCGGTATCCATTTCAGTTTTTAAAAAAAAGAAGAAATGCAAAAGCTATTGTTAATGTGTATAGGGGTTTCAGTCCTGCTTGCCGGGTGTAAGAAATACCTCGACGTCACCCCGGACGACATCGGCACCATCGATTATGCATTCAGGATGCGATCGGAAGCAGAAAAATATCTCTTCACCTGTTATAATAACCTGCCAGGCTCGGGACAGGTGTGGGGTGATCCGGGTTTTATCACGGGTGACGAATTCGCCACCATCTATCCGCAGGGCAACTATTTCGATCCGGGTCTGTACAGGATTGCAAGGGGTGAGCAGACCGTGGTATCGCCCCTGGCTAATTTCTGGGACGGGGGGAATGGCGGCAAAGGATATTACCAGGCTTTGAGGGAGTGTAATATATTCCTGGATAATGTAGGGAATGTGCCTGACCTTACCAGTATGGAGAAAAAGCGGTGGATCGCCGAAGTAAAATTTTTAAAAGCCTATTATCATTATTTTCTTTTGCGGATGTACGGGCCTATTCCCATTATCCGGAAAAACCTGCCGGTGTCTGCCTCCATTGACGAGGTAAGGGTCACCAGGGAGCCTGTCGATACCGTGGTGAACTATATCTCATCCCTGATCGATGAGGCCCTGCCCGATCTGCCTGTCCAGATATTCAACGAGTCCTCGGAATTGGGCAGGGTCACCAGGCCCATAGCAATGGCAGTCAAAGCCCAGCTGCTGGTGATGGCGGCAAGCCCGTTGTTCAACGGGAACCCTGACTATGCGAATTTTAAAGATCACAATGGTGTGGTTCTCTTTTCCGCGTCCTATTCCGCGGATAAGTGGAAAAAAGCCGGTGATGCCTGCAAGACGGCTATCGATGCAGCAAGAGCGGCAGGGGCGAAACTCTACTATTACCAGCCGGCTTCGGGGGAAAGCATGACGGATTCGACAAAGGTGACCATGAGTATCCGCGGGGCTGTGACGGATAAATGGAACCCCGAAGTCATCTGGGGAGCCAGTAACGCCATGGCAGGATATGATGTACAGTCCTTATCCCAGGCCAGGGTGACCTCGGGAGATCCCTCTACTGTGCCGACCCCGCCTTCTACCAATGAATCCATCCGGAGCATGCTGGCCCCGCCGATACATATTGCCGAGATGTTCTACAGCAGTCATGGGGTACCTATCGAGGAAGATAAAACCTATGACTATGCCGGCAGATTTACCAATCTGAGGACGGCGACGGATGATTATCGATTCTATATATTGAACGGTTACCAGACCATTCAGCTGAATTTTGACCGGGAGCCCCGGTATTATGCCGACCTGGGATTTGACGGTGGTATCTGGTACGGGGAGGGGCTGTATGATGATACGAGGACCTGGCATGTGGAGGCCAAACATGGGCAGTTCGGCGCGCAGCTGGGAGCAGGGCTTTATTCGGTGACCGGCTACTGGCCCAAAAAGCTGGTGAGCTATAAGAATGATTTTGGAAGCAATTCGTCCGGCTATAATGTGCGCGCTTATCCCTGGCCGATGATCCGGCTATCCGAGCTATATCTGTTGTATGCGGAATCGCTGAACGAGGTGGGCGGTCCCTCACCGGATGTTTATTTCTGGATCGACTCCGTTCGGACAAGGGCAGGGTTGCAGGGGGTAGTTCAAAGCTGGGCGGATTTTTCCAGCAGTCCTGCAAAGCCTTCCACCAAAGAAGGATTACGCGAGATCATTCAAAGGGAGCAGATGATCGAAAAAGTGTTCGAGGGCAAAAGGGTCTGGGACCTCCTCCGGTGGAAGAAAGCGGATACCTGGCTGAACATGCCCATCAGGGGCTGGGATTTGGAGCAGCCGGACGCGCCCAGCTATTACCGGGTGAAGCAGATCTATACACCGGTGTTCACTCCGAAGAATTATCTCTGGCCTTTGTCCGAGAATGCCATCGTCGTCAATCCGAAGTTGGTCCAGAATCCTGGGTGGTGATTGGTTTTGAATTTGTCATTTTTAATGTAAATGTCATGTCATGCGGAAATTTATTAGTGGTTTGATCTTTTGCATCGTTGCGCTGTCTTGCGGGAAAACGGGCCTGAATACTCATGGGCCGATAGAGAGTGGAGGCGCCAAGCCTGGCGTTGTTACGGGTGTGCAGGTAGTGAACCTGCCGGGGGCGGCCATACTAACCTATGCTTTGCCCAAGGGCCCTGACTTGCAATATGTACTGGCCGAATACCAGATCAATGCCACCACCACCCGGCAGGCTAAAGCTTCCCGGTATGGGGACAGCATACGGGTAGAGGGGTTTAGCAAGGCCGGGGCATATGAAGTAAAGCTATATGCGGTGAGCAGGGGTGAAGTGAAGTCAGACCCTGTGTCCGTGACTGTGAACCCAACTACTCCTCCCTATAGGGTAATAGCCGCCACGTTGCAGATACATCCGGATTTTGGAGGGGTGAATATTACTTTCGACAATGCAGGCGAAGATAAGATAGCGCTCGTGGTTATTACCAGGGATCACAATAACGAGTATGCCGCGGCGGAGGTTTTTTATACGCAGCTCAAGAACGGATCTTTTTCCATACGGGGATATGATACAACGTCCATTGTATTTGGCGCCTATATCAAGGACAGGTGGGGCAATTATTCAGACACAGTCTTTGCGCCTGTCAAGCCGTTGTGGGAAGTACAACTGGACAAGGCCAAATTCAGGAAATACGTACTTCCCAATGATCAGCCTTCCGCCTGGGGCTGGGAGATGGAGTATTTATGGGATAACTCTTACGAAGAGGCAGGTTTCCATACGTTGCAGGGAAATCCTCCGGAGCCGCACCGGTTTACCTTCGACATGGGGGTAGTGGCAAAACTGAGCCGTTTCAAATTGCTGCAGCGCAAGGGATCCCCAGGCACATGGGAATGGTTGTACAAACATGGCAACCCACGTTACTTTACCATATGGGGTATGGCTGCCACTCCAAATCCGGATGGGTCCTGGAATGGGTGGACCAGGCTGTCGGATTGCGAATCCATAAAACCTTCCGGCACTCCCAGCGGGGTGAAGCCCACGGATGAAGACGTTCAGCATGCCCTGGGGCCGGATGGAAAAGGGGAGGAGTACCTGATCCCTCTTTCGGCGCCGGCGGTGAGGTATATACGAATAGAGCTCCATTCCAACTGGAGCAATACTGATTTTTTCCACGCACTTGAAATTACTTTTTATGGTAATCCGCAATAGTAAAATAATTTTTGGAGCCTTATGCCTGACATGGCTGATATCCTGTAAGAAATGGGATGATTATAAGAAATACCAGACGGGTGGAGAGATCGTTTATCCGGGTACGATCGCCCACCCACAAACTTATCCCGGAGCAGGTCGTGTAATGCTTAGTTGGGATCCCAGCATCGACCCGTCAGTGAAAAAATATATTATCAGCTGGAACAATGGGGCCGATTCGCTGGTGGTCAATGCGAATTCCCATAACCCTGCAGATACGGTTACGGTCATGATCGATCACCTGGATGAGCGGACTTATTATTTTTCCGTATATTCCATCGATGATAAGGGTAACCGGAGTGTAGCCGAAGGTATCCAGGGGGTAAAGGCTTACGGACCTATCTACCAGGATGGGCTGTTTAACAGAGGTTATGCGTCGTATGTTTATGCCTCGGATACGCTCAGCCTGGTCTGGAATGCGCCGGATACTATAAATATCCGGACGGAGGTAGATTATGTGGATACAACGGGGGCGGCGAGGACGGTCTGGCTTTTCCCGGAGCAGGATACGCTTGTCATTCCCGACTGGAAGGATTCCACTATACTATATTACCGGAGCAGCTATATCCCGGTGAGAAGCGCCATCGATACTTTCACTGTCGGGCATTACGACTCCCTGGAATTAAAACTGTAAAATCTATTTATGAGATATTCGATTAAACCTTATCGTTGCCTATAGAAGTAAAGACGAACAGCCAGGATATTGGACCCAGTCCCTCCTCCTCGTTTACCTTCAATGCGCCTCAGCTGGGAAGTCTGCCGATAACAGTTCGAATAAGCGGAACTGTATATGATCCAGGCGGCAGGTCAGTGGCTTCGGCAGCCATCGACCTGATCATTAATCCGGATGGCGGTACCAGTACTATCAATACAAATGAGATAATTGAATTTGACGCCCCTGTCAATCCGGCGCCATATACCAATGTGGTTTTTAATCATGTGTCTTCAAATTATTATGGCCCCCTGGAAATATATGCTTTTTACTTCCCCGGCCCAACGTCACAAGGCGGCGGGGGGTCGCCAAGTATCTTTTTAGGAAAAATCGAGTTTGAAGCATGGTCTTTTACCGGGGTGCCAATAAGCTTTAATGCTCCTTCCTCCTCCTTTTTTTGCGACCTGCAACATATCAGGATATTTGTAACAAAGCAGGATTACGCGATAGAATACTTTACGTACCCCCTGAAATCGATACCTACAAAGCATCTTATTGATTTCTGCTATTCCGATGTTTATTATTACAGCCTGGCAAAAGGGATAGGCAATAGCCTGCTTTACAGTTCTGCAAACGGAAAGAACAGGACTCAAATCGGGTTTTTAGACCCGATGCTTGGTGTGCAAATTCCTTACTTTCAGGCTTCAAAAGATCTATATCCTTACTATTGAATGCTATGCATGATAAAATTGAAGAAAAAAAAGATAATCCTGAAGTATGTAAATTGGGCAATTGACCGGAAGTTTATACAAAGTTTTATAGCATGAATAAAGTAAGAATAGTATTGATCGCCTCATTATTTTCTGTTTCGCTATCACAGGCCCAGACCAAAAGGATCTTTTCCGAATCGGCCGCTGCAAAAGAGCAACGCATGGCCTGGTGGACGAACGACAGGTTCGGCATGTTCATCCACTGGGGGATTTATTCCATGGCGGCAAGGCACGAGTGGGTAAAGCATAATGAGCATATGACCAATGAGGAGTACCAGAAATACTTTAACAATTTCAATCCTGATCAATTCGACCCTACCACCTGGGCCAAGCAGGCTAAGGCGGCGGGCATGAAATACGCGGTGCTTACTACCAAGCATCATGATGGATTTTGCAATTTCGATTCGAAATACACGGATTACAAAGCCACCAATACTCCTGCCCATCGCGATCTGGTGAGGGAATATGTAAATGCTTTCCGGGCGCAGGGGCTAAAGGTGGGCTTTTATTACTCATTGCTCGACTGGCACCACCCGGACTATACCATGGACGACGTTCATCCCCTGACACAGACGGATACGAGCCAGGCGAATTACGACCGGCTGAACAAAGGGCGGGATATGCGTAAATACAGGCAGTACATGCGTGATCAGATCACCGAGCTGCTGACGAACTATGGCAAGATCGACATCCTCTGGCTGGACTGGACCTGGGGCAGGGACAGTAAGCGCGGTAAGCATGCAGAAGACTGGGGCGCTGTTGAACTGCTGAAGCTGGTGAGAAAGCTGCAGCCGGGCATCCTTGTGAACAACCGGCTGGGGTTGGATGAATACGAGGACGGGGGCGATTTCGTCACTCCCGAACAGGTGTCGACCGAGGAGCTGGCTAAATACAGGGGCAAGACATGGGAGACCTGTCAGACCTTTTCCGGATCATGGGGATATTACAGGGATGAAAATACCTGGAAGACGGACCACCAATTGCTCGACCTGCTGATCACATCCGCCGCCAATGGAGGCAACCTGATCCTGAATGTCGGTCCGACGGCACGAGGCGAGTTCGATTACCGGGCAAAGAATGCGCTGGACAGCCTTTCTTACTGGATGCATGCCAACAGCAAGGCTATATATAACTGTACCTATGCTCCGGATGAATTCAAAGTGCCGGAGAATACGAGACTTACGTATAATAAACGTGCGAACCGGCTATACGTGCATTTGATGGAATACCCGGGTGCGCATACGCTGGTACTGCCGGGTTACAAGGATAAGATAAAGTATGTGCAATTTCTGCATGATGCTTCGGAAATAAAGAGGTCAGAGAATGGTGATGATGTTACGCTGATATTGCCAGAGCGTAAGCCAAATGTGGAAATCCCGGTGGTTGAGATCGTGCTCAAATAGACCCTCCGCTTATGTGCAAAATGTTTGTAAAGACCCTCCCGGCGATCCTGATCCTGTTACATGTTCTTTTTGCCCATGCACAGGTTGCCGTCAACTGGACGCAGGTACACCCGGGCATATGGAAAGCCGTCGTCGGCAAGCCGGAGTCCATCAGCTTATTAAAAGCCGCTGGTGTACATGCTTACGAAAAAGGATTTGCTTCCCTGCCTTCAGCGCCATTTCCTCTCGATAAAAAGGGAATTACGGTCTCTCAGCGGGATGGTAAGATCTATCTGCGTTTTCCTCTGGAAAGGGAGGAAAGGATCTTTGGTTTTGGCTTGAACTTCCAAACGGTAAACCAGCGGGGCAGGGTCTTACAATTACATGTCGATCATTATGGTGGAACAGACAATGGCCGTACTCATGCTCCAGCGCCCTTTTATGTAAGCTCGAATGGATATGGCGTGCTGGTGGATGCCGCGCGGTATATGACCGTGTATGCAGGCACCGCCGTGAGGGTCGATACAAAAGATCCGCCGAAATTATATGACAGGAATACCGACAAGGATTGGGATGCACAACCTTATTCGGATGCAGTAGAGATATTGGTGCCGGCACAGGGGGCGGAGCTATATGTATTTGCAGGCCCTACGCCCATGAATGTGGTGCAGCGGTACAACCTGATGAACGGCGGCGGCTGTCTTCCTCCCAAATGGGGGCTGGGGTTTACGGAACGGATGCCAACGCTGTCCAGTCAGACGGATATTGTCAACGAGGCAAAACTGTTTGAGCAGCATGACTTCCCGCTGGATGTTATCGGTGTCGAACCCGGCTGGCAAAGCACGGCCTATCCCTGTACATTCGAGTGGAACAAGAAGAGGTTCCCCGATCCGCAGGGTTTTGTAAAGGAGCTATCTGCAATGGGTGTCCGCGCCAATTTATGGACGAACCCGTATATATCACCCAGGGCTTCACTCTATCCTTCGATGAAAAGCCTTTCCGGCTCACACACGGTCTGGAACGGTCTTGTCCCGGATCTTACATTGCCCGGGGCCAGGAAATTATTAAAAGAACATTTTTTAAAGTATCATGTAAACATCGGCATCAGCGGGTATAAGATCGATGAGATCGATGGGTTCGACAAATGGCTATGGCCGGATGTAGCCACCTTTCCATCCGGCTACAGCGGAGAACAAATGCGACAGGTGTATGGATTATTGGCCCAGCGCATGACGACAGCCTGGTTTAGAGAAAGAAATCAACGGACCTATGGCCTGATCCGTGCGTCCAATGCAGGCGCCAGCTCATTCCCCTATGTCATATACGATGATTATTACAGCCACCGGGATTTTATAACGGCCTTGATCAACAGCAGCTTTGCGGGTGTTTTATGGACGCCCGAGGTACGGGCGTCGGAGACTGCGGAGGAATGGGTAAGAAGAATGCAGAGTGTTTGTTTTTCCCCCATGGCCATGCTCAATGCCTGGGCAGACGGAACCAAGCCCTGGAGCTTTCCGGAGGTGGAAAAGGCGGTGAAAGATGTGGCAAGCCTGCGGATGCAATTGATACCGTATCTCTACAGTACGTTTGCCCAGTACAGGTTTGAAGGCAAACCGCCATTCAGGGCTATGAACCTGGTGGAAGGGGCAAAATTTATTGATTTCGATCTCAAAGATCAGTACATGGTGGGCGATTATATTTTAGTGGCGCCCATGTTCGCCGGTGAAAAAAGCCGGAAAGTTTATTTACCCCGAGGCAAATGGTACGATTTTTACACGGGGGCATTGGCAGGGGAAAATGAAGTGATCACCGTTACACCCGGTCTCGATAAAATTCCGCTGTATGTAAAGGATGGCGGTATTATACCCATGATTGACGCACAAAGACACGCACCTTCACCCACGGCAAAAGATCAGCTGATCGTCCGTCATTATGGGCATGCCGACGGCAGCTTTATGCTGTATGATGACGATGGGGTAAGCTTTAATTACGAGAGAGGGGAGTGTTCTTTTGTGAAGCTGTCAGTAGTTAAGGGCATCGGCAGTATGACCGCTGCCGCCGCAACAAAACCTTTTGCTTATCTGCCCGATGTAAAGTGGGTGTTTATGTCGCCGGAGGGGGGCAATGGGCAGCATTACGAATTAGTTTGGGATGAAGAGTTTAATTATACAGGAAAGCCCGATAGCACCAGGTGGGGGTATGAGTATGGGTTTGTGAGAAACCATGAGCTGCAATGGTACCAGCCGGAAAACGCGAACTGCCGGCAGGGGAAGCTGTTCATACAGGCCAAAAGGGAGAAAAAGGTAAACCCTGCTGCGGAATATACTTCGTCCTGTATCACCACCAAAAACAAGGCAAGCTGGCAGTATGGACGATTTGAAATGAGGGGCAGGATCAGTATCGCGGCTGGTCTATGGCCTGCCTGGTGGACGTTGGGTGTTGACAAGCCCTGGCCAAACTGTGGAGAGGTGGATGTAATGGAATATTACCGGGGTAAGCTATTGGCCAATATATTGGGAACCCGTGGTGAGAACAACCAGCGGTGGTACTCCAATCGCTACAGCACTGATTCTTTGGGTGGCAAAGCGTGGGCGTCACAGTTCCATGTTTGGAGAATGGACTGGACAGCAGATGACATATCGCTTTATATTGATGACCACTTGCTGAACAAGGTGGCAGTCGACAGCCTTCTGAGTCCGGGGAATAACCTTTTCAACCCATACAGGCAGCCTCATTACATGCTTGTCAATCTTGCTATCGGCGGGGATAATGGCGGCGATCCGGCAGCTACTCCTTTTCCACAGGATTTTGAGGTGGATTATATAAGGGTGTACCAGGTAAAGTAGAGGGACCGCTCCACTATGAAGTTTTCCTGAAGTTTTTTACGCAGGTGAAATAACATCCCCCATTGTTTTAAATTGGGCTGCTTAAAAGCCCTTACATGAGCCTAATTGGAAAATTACGCATGGGTATACTGTGCCTGTCCCTTTTCTCCAGTCATCTTTCTTTTTCCCAGGACTTTGAAGGATATTATACCACCGACAATACTGGTGTGATCGGTGTCTTTTCCAACCCTGCCGGCATTGCAGGAAGTCGCTACCGGTGGGATGTGAACGTCTTTTCCGTGGGTTTGATGGCCGGCAATGACAATGCTTCCTACCGTTTGCCGGACATTGTACATTTTGCCGATGGCGATAGATTGAAAAGGTGGATCACGGGGATCAATGGAGGGGTGACCATATCAATGTCGAGCATCAACCTGCTGGGGCCTTCGGTTATGTTCGGTGTGGGAAAGAAGGGGGCCTTTGCCTTTACCAGCCGGGCACGGGTAATGATCAACACAAAGCAGGTAGATGGAAAATTACTCAACCAGTTCGTTAAAGAAGAGGTTGACGATCCGGAGCTGCCTTACCATTTCTCCATGAATGGTGAAAGCAGGATGAGCGTAAATGGATGGACAGAATTCGGCGCCAGCTATGGCCGGGTGATCCTCGACAAGGGAAGGCATTACCTGAAAGGGGGGATCACGCTGAAATATCTTGCCGGTGCAGCCAACGGCTATCTGCAGCTAAGCAATGTGAAGGGTACGCTGAATACCGATCAAAATGGCGTCTATCTTTCCGAGACCACCGGGGGCCTGGCAATTGGCATGAGCGGCACACTTATCGACGACATTTCCAACGGGGACCTGGTCACTTTCAAGAGCTCCGGCGTTGGCGGTGATGCCGGATTTATTTATGAATTTCGGCCAAAGCCCGACGAGTACATGTTTAAAGCGGGGGTAGCTCTCCGGGATGTCGGATTTATCCGTTACACGCGGGACGAATCTCGCAGCGGCGCTTATAATGTGTCTATTACCGGTCTGGAACGGGTCCATTTATATGAACTGGGAGGAGTGGATGACTACAATCAGTATTTTAAGGATTACCCGCAGTATTTTACCCCTGTATCAACGGGCAATGGATCGAAATACAATGTAAGCCTGCCGGCAAACTTGCGTTTCGACCTGGATTATCATATTTACGAAGGATTATACGCTGCTTTGTCCGGGCAGTTCTCACTGGCAGGTGACAAATTTTATAACAGCAGCTATTATAATACCTATACGCTTACGCCCCGCTGGAAAGGACGGAACTATGGGATCTACCTTCCGGCAAGTTACAGTACGCTCTCGCATTTCAATATGGGGCTTGGTCTGTGGGTGGGACCTTTTTTCATTGGCTCAGGCAGTCTTCTTTCGGCCCTGGCAGGCGAAAATTCCAAACAGGCCGACCTTTATTTAGGCGTGCATTTTGGAGGACTGCGCAAGAGGTAGGGATTGTCTTATGGACGGTAAATGGCGAACAGGTCGGGTTCTGTTGGGGTCGTTTTTTCCAGAAAGCCCTTTAGTCCGGCCTGTATGAGCAGTTGAGCGCGCTGTTCCCTGTCCGAGCCGTCATATACAGGAGCTATGATCCTTTTTACTTCAGCAAACCTGAAAAAATACTCCAGGCAGAGCTGAAGGCTGCTGATGTAAACGGAGAACGCGGCCTGGTCGAAGGTGCCGGCTATCAGGATGATGAAATAATCTCCATCCGCGGCCTGGAAGCCGGAGTGAAGGGGAGCATGTTTTGGTCCTTCATGCGCTTCTATTTCAAATATGGGGAGGCCATTCAGCTTGACGATGAAAGCCTGGCTTGTATGTGATCCGGCGATGTAGGAAAAGGATTTTTTGAAATTGTCCAACAACGGCTGAATATCCCAATTTTTTGCACTTTCCTTTTTTAGCGATTCGAAGATAAAAGGCATGTCCATGTCTGTCTCCACATGCAACAGTGTAAGGGTTCCCTCTTGCAGACTGGTTGATGATAGAATGGACGGCCGGTCCGTATACGATACAGGGTCACAAAGCATATAAGTTTGTATTCTTACTGCTGCTCAGTGCTTAACCAGGGGAATATTGTGAAGGGTTGTAAGTAGGTAAAGGGTAAAATTGTATAAGATTACCGGTTTGGGCAAACGAAAGGGCCTGAAATTTAGGGATACTCCCTGTAAAGTTGTAAATAAAATAAGTGAAAACAATTATCCAGGCATTGAAATTCGGAAAATAAAGTCTAACATTACGTTACCTGACGTTACCCGACTAAGTACTGCCGCCTTTTTTATTCAAAACAACTGCTATGAATGGACTGGCGGAGCTGCAAATTTCCAAAGACGATCCTACGCTTTTTAATGTTGTTTACCGGAAATACCGGCCATTGCTGTGCGATTATGCAAAGGGATATGTCCCTTTTTCCGCTGATGCGGAGGACCTGGTGACGGAGGTCTTTATCCGATTGCTCGATAAGACCAGGTCTTTTAACAATGCAATTGCCTTACGGGCTTTCCTGTATACGTCTGTTTATCATGCCTGCGTCAGCTGGTCCATCCAAAAAGGCAGGGAGGACAGGAGGTGGGAAAACCTGCGGATCTTCCTTTCCCATGACAGAGAGGAATATGTGCTCAATCGTCTTATACGTAAAGAGATCCACCGGGAATTAACGGCGGCGCTGGAATTAATATCCGTCCAACCCAGGAAAGTCTGCAAAATGTTATATTACGAAGGGTTGACCCTTTCTGAAGTAGCCGTGCAAATGAACTTGTCGAAAAATACGGTGAAAAACCACCAGGCGAGGGGGTTGAAGATATTGAGGGCCCAGCTCAATAAGGGGCGTCTTTGTCAATGATATATCTGCTTAAAGTGTTCTTAATTAGATTTTTATACTATTCATAGATTTGAATTTTTCTATAGAATGAATCTTACAGGTCGTTGCATTTACCCTTAATTGGGCGTTTAAGAGTGCTTATTGACCGGATTAAATCGTACTATTATGCTGTCAAACCTCCCTGTTTTCTTCCAATCGAGCTTAAAAATTTCATTCGAGGATTAAAAAGCATTATGGTAGAATATTCGGAAGCGGAGATCATCTTTGATTTGTCAGCAGGTAAGGAAAAGGCCTTGGCAGCAATACACAAGCTCTACTATAAAGAGCTTTGCAGCTTCTGTTTTATGCTCACGCAAAACACCCTTGAGTCGCAGGACATTGTGAGCAGTCTTTTTGAAAAGTTATGGTTACGATGTAAAGAGTTGTCATTCGGCACTATGAATGATGTCGCAGGTTATTTGTATGTAGCGGCGCGTCATATGTCATTGAATTGTTTGCGGAGCGAGCGACTGAAGTCTCTGAAACATAAGGACATCCTGGCGGAGACAAAGGATACTTTTGATACACTCAATGATCAGCTGGATGTGGAGTATGTCAAGGCTTTAAGGAATCTGAAGGAGACGATCTATAACCTGCCGCAACGTTCTATAAGGGTATTACAGATGATCTATTTCGAGGATAAAAGTTATAATGAGATAGCCCACGAAATGGATATTTCCCAGAATACGGTCAGTAACCTGCGCAGGCAGGGCATCAGCATCCTGGCCAGGATCCTGAATTTGAATGATTTCATTGTTCAGGGCTGTATTGTACTACTTCTCGCACTATCAGGGCTTTAATTTCGAGCCCTAAAACAATTTTTCATTATTTTTTTAAAAATGTGCCACCACATATAGTGGTTTGCCTGTATTGCGTGTTCTTGATATATACGGCAGATTTTAGTCAGGTAAATCAGGTAAAAAAAGTTGTCATGTCGGTGGACAAAAAAAGGATCACAGAATTAACGTTGAGAGCCGCATCGGGGTCGATTACTCCCGAAGAGCAGGATGAACTGGACGCGTACCTGGATGCTGCTCCCGATAACAGAATCCGCTTTGAAGAAAGGATAAATCGACAACGTGTTACGCTTGGGCTACAAGGCTGGGAGGCAGCGGAGAAAATGGAGGATGAAAGTTGGTCCAGGATCAGCAGGAAAATGGCTGGTAATGATCAGGCAACAAGACGTGTGATATTTTTAAGACGCGCCTATGCTATCGCGGCGACGGTGATATTGGCAATTGCCGGTGCATGGCTGCTCTGGATGAATCGTCATCATCCTTCCGATCAGGCGATGCCCGCTGTTTTTACAACCCATCATGATATTTTGCCCGGCGGTAACAAGGCTACCCTTACACTATCCAATGGCCGCCAGATCGTACTGGACGATGCAAGCGCAGGTGTTTTGGCAGAGCAGGGTACGGCAAAGGTGATCAAGAAAGACTCGGGACAACTTAGTTACACCTTATTGAATGAAAAACCGCGAAAAGCATCGGTGCTGAGCTACAATACACTCACTACCCCTAAATCCGGAACTTTTATGGTGGTCTTGCCGGATGGATCAAAAGTCTGGCTAAACAGCGCTTCTTCCCTGAGATACCCTACGAGCTTTGAAGGACAGGCTGGGAGAGAAGTGTTGCTGACAGGGGAGGCATATTTTGAGGTGGCGAAAAGATCCGGCCAGCCTTTTAAGGTGAAACTGGGCAATGTGACCGTGGATGTGCTGGGAACGAATTTCGATGTCATGGCTTATGATGACGAACCTGCTGTTAAAACCACCTTGTTGGATGGCGCTGTAAGTGTGAAGCATGGTGACAAGCGAGTTTTGCTGAAGCCCGGGGAGCAGGTATTGCTCGGTCCTTTAGAGACCATGAAGGTGGCGAAGGTCGATGCTGATGTCGCGGTGGCCTGGAAGAACGGCTTTTTCAACTTTGATCATGCCGATCTTACGGCGGTGATGCGGCAGCTGGCCCGGTGGTATGATGTAACAGTAGAATACAATGGAAAAATATTGCCTCAGCAAATATCCGGTAAGATCCAGCGGAGCCTTTCTTTGTCCAGGATATTAAAAGGTCTTGAAAACGACCAACGACATTTTGCTATCGAAGATAAAAAAATAATTGTTACGCCCTAATCGTTCCATAACCATTAAACAGTAGTTGCTACCAGCCCTCTTTCAGCTGGCTCCTATAAGTTTCCTACTTCCTACGATTGCTCGCCCCCGATCATGTGTGGTATGCTTTTCCAACCCTCTTCTATTAGCGATCATTCAATCAAGGGTCCCGTTTGCCGGGTTCCTTTAAAATTGTATTCAACCATCGATATATAAACATAAAACTAACAAGCATGACCCCCATTCACTCTACAACGACTTCCCTTCAATCAGGTTAATACATTCAGCAGAAGGCTGATCTAAACGCATAAGAAACCGGGAACGTTCTGACCGCCCCCGGCTTATATCGTTTGGGTTAACCCAACAAAACTTTCGGCTGAATCGCTTCATCGTTTAACCCAAACATTCCAAAGTTATGTTATTTCCAACTTTGCGCAATCCCCTGCCCGAGGGTGGGGGAAAGCTTCATCAATTATTCCTGGTTATGCGTATAACCACCATTTTGCTCCTTGCCGGGTCCTTGCAGATAAGTGCTGCCGGTTTCGCCCAAAAGATATCCATTTCCGGGAAAGATATTCCCTTGAAGGTGGTGTTTAAGACCATTGAAAAACAGACCGGATATGTCTTCGCATATGATGATGAGGTCCTGGTTGAGGCTAAAAATATTTCCATTCATGCAGTGAACCTCACCGTGAAAGAGGTGCTGGATGAATGTCTGCGGGACCAACCCTTGTATTATACGATTGAGGACAAGACGATTTTTATTAAGAAAAAATTACCGGAAAAAAGGGCTGATATTCCTCGGGCCATTGCTTCCCCATTCGCCGTGGGAGGTACGGTTAAAACAGAATCCGGTGTTCCCCTGGCCGGCGCTTCAGTTACAATTAAAGGGTCAAAAAAAGCCGGGATTACCGACAGTAAGGGCGAGTTTGTATTGCAGGGTGTTCCTAACGGGAAATATACGCTTCAAATTTCATTTGTTGGTTATGAGCCGTTTGAGATGGTGATTAACGTGACGGATAATGCAGTAGCTATAAACGCAATATTAAAACAGACTTTAAATATACTGGATGAAGCGCAGGTTATAGCGTATGGGGAGGTGAGCAAACGTTTGCAGACAGGGAATGTGACCACGGTGAAAGCCGAGGAAATTGCAAAACAACCAATAAATAATCCTTTATTAGCTTTAGAAGGTCGTGTGCCAGGGTTGGTTATTACTCAATCTGTAGGCCTACCTGGAGGAGGCATAACAGTTCGTATACAAGGACAAAATAGCATAAATGGTGGAAATGACCCTTTTTACGTCGTTGATGGTGTGCCTTATGTGTCACAGTTATTACCCGATCTTACTGGAGTTTTAGGGACAAATGGCAACACAAATGTCAATACCCAGACTGGTTATGGAAATCCGCTGAATTTCATAAATCCAGCGGATATTGAATCTATTGATGTATTAAAAGATGCTGATGCCACAGCTATTTACGGCTCCAGGGCTGCTAATGGCGCAATACTAATTACTACAAAAAAAGGAAAAGCTGGGCCATCAAAAGTGGAACTTAACTTTCAAAGCGGTTGGGGAAAAGTTACCCGTATGCTACCGTTGTTGAACGCGCAACAATACCTTATAATGCGGCATGAAGCATTTATCAATGATGGCATTACTCCCGGTCCATTTGATTATGATATTAATGGCGCCTGGGATACTACACGCTATACTGACTGGCAAAAGGTGTTGATTGGTGGAACGGCTCGTTACACAGACGGCCGGGCTTCCGTTTCGGGCGGAAACGGTAATACTGGTTTCTTGCTTGGAGCTGGTTACCATAAGGAAACAACAGTCTTTCCCGGTGACCTTGCCGATAGTAAAGGTTCCCTTCATTTTAATGTTACTCATACGTCTACAAATAGGAAGTTCAATATGCAGTTATCTGGTAATTATATGGTAGATAATAATCAATTAATAAATAGTGATTTCACTTATTTGGCAATTACTTTGGCGCCGGATGCTCCCCCTTTATACAATGCCGATGGCATTCTAAATTGGGCGCCTTTATCCAACGGCAATTCCACTTGGATCAATCCGATAACCAGTCTATATAATAAGTATAGTTTTAAAACCAACAATTTGATCGGCAATGTTCAAGTAAGTTACCAGGTTTTAACTGGCCTGGAAATCAAAAGCAGTTTGGGCTATACTAACTTGCAGACAAATCAGATCAACATTAACCCATTTCTTGCCGTGGCTCCTGAACTGAGGCCTTCGAGCTCAAGGTTTTCCAACTTTGCTAATAATAATATTAATTCCTGGAACATTGAGCCGCAGATTACTTATAAACGTATGATAGGAAAAGGGGCTGTTCAAGTTTTGATGGGAACGACCTTTTTGGAAACCAACAGAAGCGGACTACAATTGAGGGGAGTTGGGTTTAACAGCGACATGGTAATGAAGGATTTAAGCTCTGCCTCATCTATTTCTGTTTTGAATAATATTGTTTCTGAGTACCGTTATAATGCAATTTTTGGCCGTCTCAATTACAATTGGGAAAACAAATACATAATCAATCTTACAACTCGACGAGATGCGAGTTCCCGCTTCGGTTCGGAAAACCTTTTCCATAACTTTGGCTCAGCCGCAGCCGCCTGGCTATTTTCGAATGAAAGCTTTGTACAAAAAGAACTTCCTTTCCTCAGCTTTGGTAAGTTAAGAGCCAGTTATGGAACCACCGGTAATGACCAGATCGGTGATTACCAGTTTGTGAATTTATACAATCCCATACCTGTTCCAGTTGCTTACCAGGGAGCAGTCGGGCTCGCGCCTAGCGGATTACCCAATCCCTACCTGCAATGGGAGGAAACGAAGAAATTGCAGTTTGGCCTTGACCTCGGCTTTTTGAAAGACCATATATTACTCAACGTTAATTATTATCACAACCGTTCGTCTAACCAATTGACAGGATATTCACTACCTGTTATAACTGGTTTTAGAAGTGTGCAAATTAACTGGCCGGCTGTAGTACAAAATACAGGATGGGAGTTTTCGCTTAACACAACGAACACTAAAAGCAGAAATTTTACCTGGAATACCAGCGTTAATCTGACTATACCTAAAAACAAACTTATAGATTTTCCAAATATTGCTAATTCCAGTGCTGCCTTTTCTTATGCTGTTGGCCAACCATTAACACTTAGTAAACTCTTTCATAGTCCAGGTGTAGATCCCGTCACAGGTTTTTATGTGATCGCAGACAGTCATGGTAAACCTACGTCCTCACCTGACTTTTCAAAGGATAGGACTGTTCTGATCAATACAGGCCAAAGGTTCTATGGTGGTGTGCAAAACAACCTTCATTATAAAGGTTTTGGACTTAGTTTCTTGCTCCAATTTGTCAAGCAGACTTCAACCGCAACTTATGCAATGGGAAATCAAACAGGACGTTTTGCTAGTGATATTTACGGCAGTTTATTGGCCAATCAACCAATCTCTGTCTTAGCTCGCTGGAAAAGTCCCGGTGATCTAACATCTATTCAAAAATTTAGCACTCAATTCTCTCTTCCCTTTATTTATGCAGCATATTTTTCTGATTTGGCTGTGACAGATGCTTCTTATATCAGGTTAAGAAATCTTTCTTTTTCATGGGAGCTGCCGGAAAAATTGATGCAAAATGCACATTTGCAAAACAGTAGATTTTATATACAGGGGCAGAATTTATTAACTATCACCCACTTTAAAGGAATGGACCCTGAAAGCCAAAGTGTCGGATCTATCCCTCCTTTAAAAGTTTGGACTTTGGGATTCCAGGTTGGGCTCTAATAAGGAAGAATGAATATTAAAAAATTAGAATTATGAAATCATTTTATAAAGTTTCTAAAATTAAAATCACGCTATGCATCTTGTTTTTTTCAATGAGCATATCAGGGTGCAAAAAATTTGTGGAGGTCCCTGCGCCGATTACCAGTACTAATGCAGCTAATGTATATACCAGTGACCTTACTGCCGCGGCTGTATTAACAGGTATATATACAAATATAAGTTTTCAGGATGGCAACAGCTATGCAGACATAACTTCTCTTTCTTCATTTGCAGCACTATCTGCAGATGAGTTGACCTTATACGAACAGACAAATACAACTTATCTTCCTTTTTACATCAATAACATAACAAGTTTAACATCAACAGGTGTTTTTTGGACGATTTTTTACCCTTACATCTTTATCGCCAATTCTGCTATTGAAGGACTTAATAATTCTACTGGCTTAACGCCGGCAGTAAAGCAACAACTCTTGGGTGAAGCTAGATTTGTCAGGGCATTTTGTTATTTTTACTTAGTTAACCTTTATGGTGATATACCGCTGGTAGTCAGTTCCAACTACAAGAAAAATTCATTACTTATCCGAACCCCTGCATCCCTAGTCTATCAGCAGATTATAACTGATTTAATAGATGCAAAAAATCTTTTAAGCACTAATTATCTTCAATCCGATGCACTAACTCCCTATCCTATCTCTTCCGCTCAACGAGTAAGACCGACCAAGTGGGCTGCTGCTGCTTTACTCGCACGGGCGTATTTATTCATTGGAGACTATCCGGATGCAGAATCAATGGCGGATTCTGTTATTATGAATGGCTCTCTTTATAGCTTAGGTAGATTGAACACTGCTTTTTTGGAGAACAGCTCTGAAACAATTTGGTCTTTGCAGCCGACAGGTACTGGCGCTCAATCTAATACAGGAGACGGCGCCCTTTTTGTGCTGCCGTCTACAGGGCCGGGGGGGATGCATACGGTTTACCTTAGTAATAGCGTTGTTAACAGTTTCGAGTTGAATGACCAGCGTAGAACTAATTGGGTAGATAGTGTTATAGCTGGGGGCATAACTTATTACTACGCTTATAAATATAAAATTGGTGCTGTTGATGCTACTACTCAGGAATACATTATGGTGCTGCGCCTTGCAGAACAATATCTTATCCGGGCAGAAGCAAGAGCTCAACAAAATAAAATTGGCGGAGCACAAGCTGATTTGGATACCATTCGAGCGAGGGCGGGCCTTTCTATCACTGAAGCTAACGAGAAGACCTCCCTGCTGACAGCCATCTTGCATGAACGACAGGTAGAATTATTCACTGAATGGGGTCATCGTTGGATTGATCTTAAAAGAACAAATAAGATAAATGAAATAATGACAATAGTCACGCCTACGAAAGGAGGATCATGGAGCTCATTCAAGTCTTTGTATCCTGTTCCACAAAGTGAAATAAATTTTGATCCAAATTTGAAACAGAATAATGGGTATCCTTAATTATCGAACCTAAACGGCTAATAATTATTTAAAATCTTACCTTTTATTTGTAAACCCACGGGGAACGACATGTCGGAATAAAAGCTAATAAAGAATAGCTTCGCTCTTTGAAATATTGGAACTATGGAACAGCAACAGCCAGTGACTGGCAAGACGGTGGTACGCCGCTCGGAGGAAGAAATTCTGAAGCATTTAGGCGACCAGGAGCAAAGCGGCTTGACGGTAAAGGAGTATTGCGAAATGTTTGACCTTGTCGAACCGACATTTTACGCTGCCTAAGAACTGGAAGGCCCGTATCACTGAACCATAGTTCCCAGTATTTATTGATCGGACTGCAAAGCATGCCAGGGCAAACCGATTAGCTTGCCTGCCGTCCAATAATGAACCATTTTTTAACCAAAAACCCAGCTCTTCACAGGCTCGTACCTGTAGTACGCAGGGACATTACTAAGGAAGATATTAAAAATGGATAAAATTATATTGATTATTTGCCATGAGCAATACTGGCAAGTAAGATTCGAGAAAGATAAGTTTTCACTTGATTGCAAAAGCAAGGAAGTCGCCTTCAATTGTGCATGGCAGCTGATTTGTTTAAGTGCAGGTGAAATAGACTATGTAAAGGTTCAGATGGAAGATGGTACGATTCAAGAAACTTGGACTTGTGAGGAATTGGACAATATGTTGGCGGCAAGTTATCCAAACTTGATTCGCTCCAATAAACTTGCACTGTAAAATAAACCATATTTAGTAACATATATACCCGTAGTTAGCCGGGTATTTACATTTGATTTTATCCTCTATTTGATTCTATGTTTAATTATTGTCTCAATGTCATTGCATAGAAGCAAGGTACGCACGGAAGATAGAATTTATAATAAAGAGGGAAAATTGGAGTCTGTACATATTTTG
>Ga0207695_10001372_pt1 | contig 41315 bp, 35 predicted proteins | sample KBSC54metaG_FD_184354 | JGI IMG/M metagenome (GOLD analysis project Ga0207695, IMG submission 184354) | Corn rhizosphere microbial communities from Kellogg Biological Station, Michigan, USA - KBS C5-4 metaG (SPAdes) (version 2) | ecosystem: Host-associated > Plants > Roots > Rhizosphere > Soil...
ACGATGCCAGCCGTGCCGTGGAGCGCATCATTCGATTCGACCCCCGGCACGTGGACGGACTCTGCCTGCAGGCCGACGTCTTCAGTCGACAGCGTCGCTATGCCGATGCCATCGCCGCCTGGCGACGGGTGCTCGCGATTGCGCCAGAGGGCAGCCCGGCGCGCCGCGCCGAGCGCGGCATCCGTACGGCGAGCGATCTGCTGCGCGTCCTCCGCCCGAGTGAGGAGGCCGCCTGATGGCTATCGAGGGCCCGCTGCACGAGCTGGGCATTCACGACGTCTTCCAGCTTCTCGATCTGAACCGCAAGACCGGCGCGCTCACGGTCACGTCATTCGTGCGCGACAACCGGGGGACGGTGTATTTCGATCGGGGAGCGGTCGTGTACGCCGTGATCCGCAGCAATCCGCATCCACTGGGGCAGTTGCTCCTGCGCTCGGGCAAGATCTCCGAGGGAGACCTGTCGCGCGCCCAGGCCGTGCAGCAGCGTGGTGGCGGCCGGCCGCGTCTCGGCGAGGTGCTCGTGGAGCTCGGCGCCATTTCGCGTCGCGAGCTGGAACGGCAGGTCCGCTTCCAGGTGGAGGAAGTGGTCTTCGAGCTCATGTCCTGGCAGGAAGGCTTCTTCTCCTTCGAAGAAGGAGAGGTGCGCGAGGTTCCCGCCGAGGCAGCGGTGCGCATTTCCACGGCATCCGTGCTCATGGAGGGTGCTCGCCGCATTGACGAATGGTCGCGCATCGTGAGCAAGGTGCCGCACCTCGGGATGGTAGCGGCGCTCGCGCCAGTGAACGAGGAGCAGTCGGCGTCGCTGGATCTGCTCCCGGGAGAGTGGGAGGTGCTGATCGCGGTGGATGGCGTCCGCGACCTGCGCACCATTGCGCACGAGCTGGCCCGCAGCGACTTCGATGTGGCGCGCACCGTGTACGGGCTGGTCAGTACGGGCGTGGTAGAGCTGCGCGATGGCGCGGATGTCCCGGCCGAGGATGCGGCCGCGGCCGCTGTGCGAGCCCATCTGGATCGGGCGCGCGCGTCGCTGGTTGGTGGCGATGCGGAGAACGCCGTATCGGCGGGACGCATGGCGGTGGCGATCACGCAGGGCTCCGCGGAAGCGCGAGCGATTCTCGCGGCGGCGCTCACCATGGCTGGTCGTCACGACGAGGCGGCGACAGAGCTTCAGCACGCGATCGAGCAGGATGCGGCCAATCCGGGACTTCATCGCGCCCTTGGCTGCTGCGCCGCGCGGCGCGGCGCGCTCGATGAAGCGGTGACGCACTGGCGTCGATATCTCGAGCTGGCGCCGGATGCGTCCGGGGACAGAGGCATTCACGAGGCGCTCGAAGGCGCGGCGGCTGTGCACGCCCTGCTGCGGGAGCCGGTGCATGTCTGACGAGATCCGTCGACTCAGCGAGGAGCTCGCGCGCGAGCCGTCCAGTCTGGTGTTCGTCCAGCTTGGCGAGGCACTGCGGCGCGGCCGGCAGCCCGATCTGGCGCTTCAGGTCGCACGGCGGGGATTGGAGCGGCACCCGCATCATCCGGCGGCGCACGACCTGCTGGCGCGCGTGCACGTCGATCGCGGCGAACTGCAGGACGCGCTGGATGAGTGGAGCGTCGTCCTGGCGGTCGCGCCGGAGCACGCCGGCGCGCACCGCGGCATGGGATACGTGCTGTTCAAGCAGGGACGGCTCGAGGAGGCGGAGCAGCAGCTCGCGGCGGCCGCGCGCGCGGACGGCACCGATGCCGGCGCGGGCACGGCGCTGCGCATGGTGCGCCGCATGCTCCGCTACACGAGCAGCGCGCCCGTGCAGGCGGCGCCAGCCGGCGAGCGCATGGCCGACGCGCAGCAGCGCGTGCAGGAAGAAGCCCGCTGTCTGTTCGCCGAGGCGCTCGGCGACGCGGACCAGACTGCGCTGTTGCTGGACGGACATGGCCTCGTGCTCGCGGGCGCGTACGTGACGAGCGACGGTGCGGAGGTCGCCCAGGAAATCGGCGCGGCACTGGCCGGCGCGCGCGAGGAGATCACGCGCGTGACGCAACATCTCCATCTCGGCGCGTGGACGACGCTGGTGGCGGAGACGAGTGTGGCGACGATCGCCATGGCGCCCGTCATGACCGATTCGCTCGTCCTGGCGGCGGCGGCGCGCTCGGTGCCGCTCGGGCTGGTGCGCCGACTGCTCGATCGGTGCGCACGGCGCGCGACGGCGTGGCTCACGGAGGATCCGTGAGCGCCGCCTTCGGGGCGCCGCTCGCGGCGGTAGTACGATTGCGCGGGGTACTGGCCTGCATGGTCGTGGATGAAGCCGACGGCATTGTCGTGGCGTCGGAGCTCCACGTCGGGATCGACGCGGACGTGCTGGCGGCCGTGTCTGCGGCGCTGTTTCGCGGTCTGCGCCGGTCCGCGGAAGCGGCGGCGCTTTCGTCCGTCACGTACCTGCAGCTCGAAGCGGAGCGGGGATTCCTGTGCGCGGCAGGACACGACGGCCTCGTGCTGGTCGCGCTGGCGGAGCCACGTGCGCAGATGGGACTGGTGCGCGCGGCCATGATGGGCGCGGCGGAACAACTCGCATGAAGCCGCTCGTCGCCGAGGCGTGGGTGGAGCAGCCGCTGGAGCGGTTCGTTCGGGATACGCGCGCGCGGTTCGCCATCGTGCTGAGAACGAACGGGCAGGTGCTGGGCCAGTACGGATTCACTCGTGCGGTGGACGTCATGTCGGCGTGCGCCCTCGCGGCCGCGATCCACGGGTCCGCCGAAGCGCTGGGGCGGGAACTGGAGGGCGCGCCCTTCCGGGAGCTGTATCACGCGGGCGCGCAGCGGCAGGTCTTTCTCGCCGCGACCGCGGCCGTGCGCGGCCCGGTGCTGCTGTTCTGCGCGTTCGATGCCGAAAGCTCACTCGGGCTCGTCCGCATGTATTTTCAGGAGTTCCGCCGGGCCGTGCTCGAGTCCGTACCGGAGGCGCCGCCGCCGGCGACCAGCTTCGGACCGGATCTCGAACGCGCTCTGCACCACAATCTCGCCGTGCTGTTCGGGCGCGGTCGCCAGACTCCCACAGCCTGACTGCATCGTGCCGCTGGTCAACTACGCCACTCGAGAAATCACGTGCAAGATCGTCTATTACGGGCCGGGTCGTTCCGGGAAGACGACGAACCTGCAGTACGTGTATGAACAGGTGCCGGGCAACCGGAAGGGCAACATGGTGTCGCTCGCCACACAGGCGGACCGCACGCTGTTCTTCGACTTCCTGCCGCTCGACCTGGGCAGCATTTCCGGGTTCACGACCCGCCTGCAGCTCTACACCGTGCCCGGGCAGGTGTACTATCAATCCACGCGGCGTCTCGTGCTGCAGGGTGCTGATGGCGTGGTGTTCGTGGCGGACAGCCAGTCGAGGCAGCTCGAGGAGAACATCGAGAGCCTGCGGGATCTCCATGCCAACCTCGCTGATCAGGGCATTGATGCGCGCGCGATGCCGCTCGTGCTGCAGTACAACAAGCAGGATCTGCCACGCGAGCTGATTCTGGAGACTGATGTGCTGGACCAGGCGTTGAACTTTCGCGACGTACCCGCCTTCACGGCCGGCGCACTGCACGGCAGCGGCGTCTTCGAAACGCTGCGCAGCATTGCGGGTCTGGTGCTGCGCCGGCTGAGCGCCGCTGCGCCGGCCGGGAGTCGGTGACCGTGGATCTCGACGCCCGCTACCGGTTCGAGACGTACGTGGTGGGGACGGGCAACCGGCTGGCGGTATCGGCTGCACGCGCCGTCGCCCAGGCGCCCGGCGCCGCGTACAATCCGTTGTTCATCTATAGCGGGTCGGGGCTGGGCAAGACGCATCTGATGCTCGCGATCGCGCATCTCGCGCTGCAACGGCAGCCGGGGCTGCGCGCGGAATACACCACCGTGGATGAGTTCGTGGAAGAGCTGAACGGTGCGGTGGCTGCGGGTACCATGGATGCATTGAAACGCCGCTACCAGGAGGTCGGACTGCTGCTCCTGGACGACGTGCAGTTTCTCGCGGGACGTCGCGAGATGCAGTCCGAGATGCTGCGCCTCTTCAATGTGTTGCAGCGGAGCGGGCGTCAGGTGGTGCTGGCGAGCGACCGCCCGCCCGGCGACATCGCCGATCTCGATGACCGGCTGACGACACGCTTCGCGGGTGGTCTCGTCGTGGATGTCGGCGAACCGGACTACGAGACACGCGTCGCGATCCTGCGGATGCGCAGCGAGGAGCGCGCGGCGCAATTCAATCCTGGCGTGCTCGAAGAGGTTGCCCGGCTCCGTTTCCGGAACGTCCGCGAGCTGCAGGGCGCGCTCAATCGGCTCATTGCGCATCAGACGCTGGGTGAATCACCCCTCACGCCGGCAACGGTGCGCGAGCTGCTCGGCGAGCGCGGCGATGGCGTCGTGCGTGCCACGCCGGTCCGGGCGCAGGCCAGCGAGTTCGACACGCTCCTCTCGGATGTGAGCGAGGTGCTGTCGCAGCAGCTCGAAGCGTGGCGCATTCGTGTGAGCGAGGCGATCACGTACTGGCACGAGCTGGGCTATCACGCGGGCAGGCTGGAGCGTGCGCTCGACGGCGCGAGCGAGCCGGATGTGGACGCGCTGCTCACGGACTACGAAGCGGCCATCGCGCGCCTGCGCGATCTGCAGCAGACCGCGGCGAAATTCGATCACCGGCTGGCCACCTCCGAACTGTTCCTCGACCCGGAGCGCGTATCGGAGGCGGAGCTGGTGGTCGCGCGACTGATCGGCACGGTGGATCCACCGCCCGGGCCACGCGTGGAGTTCACCCGGGCCGAGTTCGATGTGGGCCCGTCCAATCAGCTCGCGGTGCACGCCGCGGACACCGTCGTGCAGGAACCGGGTGGCAAATACAATCCGCTCTACCTCCACGGGCCATCCGGCGTGGGCAAGACGCATCTGCTGCACGCCGTGGGGAACGAACTCGTCGCGACGCGGGGCGGTGCGGCCCTCGTCGCCTGCGTGAATGCGCGCGACTTCACCGACGAGCTCATTCGCGCGCTCCAGGACGGCACGATCGAGCGCTGGCGCGTGCGCTACCGGGTGCTGGACGTGCTCCTCATGGATGACGTACAGCAGCTCACCGGCTCCGAGCGCACGCAGGACGAGCTGTTCCACCTGTTCAACAGTCTCTACGCGGCGGGGCGTCAGATCGTGCTCGCCGCGGACCGGGCGCCGGGCCGCATCGAGGGACTGGAGGACCGGCTGCGTTCCCGGTTCGAGGGCGGCCTGGTTGTCGAGATGCAGCGGCCGGATCACGCGCTGCGCGAGAAGTTCTTCGCGCGTCAGCTCGCCGCCAGTGGTCAGCGCGTGGATCACGCGCTCCTCGAGTATCTTGCCTCGCGCCCGGTGGGCAGCGTCGCCGAGGTCTCCGCACTGGTGACACGCCTGCGCAAGGCCGCCGACATCGTCGGTGTGCCGCTCACCGCGGGGCTCGCGCGCAAGGAACTCGAGGGCAGCTTCGCGGCACCCACCGTCACACGGAGTACGCCGGGACGCTCCGTGGATGAATCGTTCCTGGATGAAGAGAAGGTCGTCTGGGAATGGCCGGAGCTCTCCGGGCGCGCCATCGAGGAGTACCGCTGATGGCCATCAAGGGCAGTCTGCGCGAAGCCAGCCTTCCGGATGTGCTGCAGCTTCTCGCCATGGGACAGAAGACGGGATGCCTGAGCGTCACGGACCGCAGCAACTTCGGCTACATCTACTTCGAGCGTGGCCGAATCACGTACGCGTCCATCGTGAACCGGAGAGACCGGTTGGGTGACACGCTGGTCAAGGCGCGCGTGATCTCGAAGGAAACGCTGGATGCGGCCGTCGAGCTGCAGGGCGCCAGCCATCGCCGCAAGCGGCTCGGCGAGATTCTCGTCGAGCGCGGCGCGCTGCCGCAGGAGACGCTGCACCGCTACATCCGCCTGCAGATCGAGGAGGCGGTGTACTTCCTGTTTACCTGGGCGCAGGGGAGTTTCAACTTCGAGGCGGACGTGCGGCCGGAGGACGCCAGTCTGCTCGTGTCCATCAATCCCGAGTCGCTGCTCCTCGAAGGCGCGCGCCGCGTGGACGAATGGAGTCAGATCGAAAAGAAGATTCCGAGCTTCGATCTGATCTTCGCGGTGGATCGGGCGCGTCTCGCCGCCAGCGGTGTACCGGTAACGCCCGAGCAGGAGCGGTTGCTCGCGCTGCTCGACGGGCGGCGCGATGTGAATGCGCTCGTGGACGCGTCGGGGGTCGGTGAGTTCGAGGTGGGCAAGGCCCTGTTCGTCCTGCTCAGCGGCGGCTTCGTGCACAAGGTGGGGAAGTCACGGCCGCCGGAGGAGCTGGCGCGCTCCTCGCGGGTGGATGAGCACCAGAATCTCGGCGTCGCCTTCTATCGTGCGGGGATGTTCGAGGAAGCGACGCGGGAATTCCGCCGGGCCGCGGAGCTCTCGGCGAACGATCCGCGCGCCCGATTCTACCTGGCGCTCATCGCCATGCGGGAAGGGCGCTGGACAGACGCCATGGGCGTGCTGCGCGAGGCCGCGAGCCAGCCGGGTGCGCGGCCGGCGGTGCATCACAACCTCGCGATCGTGTATGAGCGCCTTGGCCAGCACGACGAAGCGCGCGGTGCGCTGTCCGAGGCCATGCGCCGCGGCGGGCAGGACGATCCGCGCGTGCGCACGTCCATCGGCATTCTCGCGCTCAAGAGCGGCGATGTGCCGGAAGCGGATCGCATGCTGGTATCGGCGCGCACGATGTGGGGCGACCGCGCACCTCCCGCGGTCTGGTTTCACTACGCCGCGCTCGCGGCGGCGCTCAGCGGTGACACGGCGCGCGCACAGGCGCTCGTGACAGAAGGGCTGGAGGCCTATCCGCGCACACCGGCGCTCTGCAACACGCAGGCGGTGCTGCATGAGCGTGCCGGAAATTTCGCGGCCGCCGCGCGCAGTGCGGAACAGGGCATCCAGGACGATGCGACGGTGCCGCAACTGCACAAGAACCTCGGCGACGTGCTCTACCACCTGAGCCGTTACGAGGAGGCACAGGAAGCCTATCTGCAGGCTGTTACGCTGAATCCCGCGCTCGGCGACGATGTCTATCTCAAGCTCGGGAACATTCGCTTCAAGTGGCAGCATCGCGACCAGGCGCTCGCCTACTGGGAACGCGCCCTGGCGCTGAACCCGCGCAACGAGACTGTCCGCGCCAGCCTGGATCTGCTGCAGGTGCTGCCGACGTGACGCACGAGGTGCGCGTGCGCGTGGCGGACGCCGCCGCCGCCGAGGGAGATACCACACTTGCCACACTCGGACTCGGGTCCTGCGTGGCGATCGTCCTGCACGACCGCGAGCGATGCGTTGGCGGGCTGGCGCACATCCTGCTGCCCACGCCAGCGCTCGCGCGCACGACCGGCAACCAGGCGAAGTGTGCGATTACCGCCGTGCCGTTTCTTCTCACCCGCATGCAGGCACTGGGCGCGCGACAGGGGCGAATCGTCGCGAAGCTCGCCGGCGGCGCGTGCATGTTCAGTTCGCTGCTGCCGGTGGGTACTCTGCAGATGGGCGAGCGCAATCTCATCGCGACCCGCTCCGCGCTGCTGCAGGCGTGCGTCCCCATCGTGGCGGAAGATGTGGGGGGGTCCCATGGCCGCAGCGTGTACTTCTCCGTCGCGTCCGGAGTGATGGAAGTGCGATCGCTTGCCCGGGGCAATGTCGTTCTCTAGGGCGCCGCGCTCCGTGCTGGTGGTGGACGACAGCGCGTTCATGCGACGTCTCATCACCGAGCTGGTGCACACCAGCGACGAGTTTCGCGTCGTCGGCACCGCGCGCGACGGACTGGATGCCGTGCGCAAGGTGCACGCGCTGCGCCCCGATGTCGTGACGCTCGACATCGAGATGCCCGAGTTGGATGGGTTGCATGCGCTCGGACGCATCATGCGCGAGTCGCCGTGTCCGGTGGTCATGCTGGCGGCCGCCGCCGGTGACGCCGGCGACCAGACGATTCGGGCGCTTGAACTCGGCGCCGTGGACTTCGTGCGCAAACCGTCCGGCCCGGTGAGCCCGGATCTCTCGGTCGTGCGCGACCGGCTGCTCGATGCCCTGCGGGCGTCCGCGCAGGCGAATCTCGCGTCCGTGTCACGCGAGGCGCAGCCAGCGGCAGCCGCGGGCATCCATGCCCCGCACGCCGCCGGCTCCCGTCACGGGCCCGCGACGCGAGCGGTCGCCATTGCGGCCTCCACTGGTGGCCCGCGTGCGCTGGCCACGGTGATTCCGCGACTGCCCGCGGGGTTCGGGGCGGCCGTGCTGGTGGCCCAGCACATGCCGTCGGGATTCACGCGGAGCCTTGCGGAGCGACTGGATGCGCTTGGTGCGCTGCTCGTGTCCGAAGCGGATCACGGCGAACCCGTGCTCGCCGGTCACGTCTATGTCGCGCCGGGAGGAACGCACATGCGCGTGGCGCAGGGGGACGGCTGTACGACGATCGGGCTCGACCGAGCCAGAGGAGCGGGACCGAGTCCATCCGCGGACATCCTGTTTCGCTCGGTCGCCAGTTGCTTCGGAGTACGCGCGGTGGGCGTGGTGCTCACCGGCATGGGACGGGATGCTGCCGCCGGATTGCGGTGCCTGCACGACGCGGGCGGCGTAGGGTTCGCACAGGATGAGGAGAGTACCGTGATTCATGGAATGCCGCGCGCGGCGGTCGCCGCCGGCGGAGTGGACCGCGTCGTATCGCTGGACGACATGGCGAGCGCAATCAGCGACGCGCTGGAGCCGCGGCATGGCTGACATGCCGGATGGGTCGCTCCGCGCGCGCTACCAGTCCATCGAGGACCGACTGGAGATCGCCGCTACACCGGGCGACCGTGACGCGATCAAGACCGAGATCATTGCGCTGTTCCGGACTGTGGAGCAGGAGATGGCTGATCTCGCGGCGCTCCGGGAGGAAATCAAGATGCTGGTCGAGCGGTGGAAGCGGATCCCCGGCCCGGCGCGTCCCGCCACACCGCCGCAGGTGGAGGGGATGAAGCCGGTCATGGCCGATCATCTCGGCGCGTCCACTTACGTGGAGAAAGGATGGAGTCTGATCTCGCTGGGCGACCACGAGGGTGCGGAGCGGGCGCTCGCGCGCGCGTTGGAGCTGGCGCCGAACGATCCGCAGGCGGAGTCGCTGCTCGGATGGGCGCAGATGCTCCAGCAGGAATATGACGAGGCCCTGCTCACCTTCCAGAAGGTATTGATGCACGAGCCCAGCAACTCCCTGGCGCGCGTGAATCTGGGATATATCTGTCTCAAGAAGCGCATCTTCGGCGAGGCCATCGAGCATCTGTCCCGAGCCATTCGTCTCGACAACGACCGGAAGGCGTTTCTCTACGCGCACTTCTATCTGGGGCTGGTGTACGCCGAACGCGAGATGTACGGCGATGCGCAGTCGTTCTTCCGCCGCACGCTGGCGTTGGGGCCGAATCTCATCGAGGCCTACTTTGAACTGGGCCGTGCGCTCTGGTTCGACGGCCAGCCGGATGCCGCGCGTCAGGCGTGGCGGGACGGACTCACCGCGAACAAGTTCAATCCATGGGGCAAGCGGTGCGGCGAGATGCTGGAGCTCGTGGAGGCTGGAGGCGCTCCCGCGCGCGACGCGTAGCGTTCGCGCTGCTGCTCTCGGCTGCTGTTTCCGCGCGAGCGGCGGCGCAGAATGCCCCGGTGCGTCTCGACCGCGGCCGCTTCACGGTGGTGGCGTATCCTGCCGACGTGCGCCTGGCCCGGACGCTGCTGGACAGCGCGACCGCGCGCGACACCTTTCCGGGGCTGCCCCGACCCCACACGCGAGCGCTCATTGCCGTGGCACCGGATGGGCGGCGCTTCCGGGAATGGGTGGGACCAGCGGCGCCGGAGTGGGGTGCCGCGATCGCCATACCGGATGAGCAGCGCATCGTGATGCAGGGCGGCAACGCCGGCTCCGATGCAGGCAATCCGTTCCGCGTGCTGAGACATGAGCTCGCCCATCTCGCGCTCCACGAATACCTGGGTGACCGGCCCCCACGCTGGTTCGACGAAGGCTACGCGAGTTACGCGGCGGCCGAGTGGGGGCGCGATGATGCTCTGGCTACGAACGTGTCGCTCGCGCTGCACGGGGTGCCGCCGCTCGATTCGCTCGATGGGGGGTTCCAGAGTAACGCTTCGCGCGCGGACGCGACGTACGCGCTCTCCTACCGTGCCGTCGCGGATCTGGCCTCGCTCGATCCCCAGCGAGGCCTTGCGCTGTTCTTCCGCTACTGGAAGGAAACCGGTTCCATGGATGTCGCCATTCGTCGCGCGTACGGCCTCACTGAGGCCGCGTTCGAAGCACAATGGCGATCGCGCACGATGCATCGCTACGGCATTCTGGCGCTGCTCGCGAACGTGACCGTGATCATGTCGCTGCTGGGTTTCGTTATCGTGCCGCTCTACGTCGTGCGCCTGCGCCGGCGGCGCCGGGCGCTCGCGGCACTGCTTGCCTCTGACGCCGCGGCCGAGCGCGCCGCACGGGCCAGCGCGCTGGCGGCGCTGCTCGCCAACGGCGGCCCTCCGGACGTTCCGCGGGAGTCTCGGCGGACGGACCCGCCGCCATCCTGAAGCCTGCGAGTGACGCCGTGCGTCGCTTGACACATGCGCCCGGCGCGGTCTACACTATGCAGCTATGTCCAATTCTGAAGTCACGCCGCGGACGCGGTCGTTCATCTGGTGGGGCATCGCCGCCATTGTGCTGGCGGCCGGTTACGCCGATCTGCTGCGTGGCGGGATCACGATCGGACCCGTACTGCTGGTGATCAGCTACTGCATCCTGATTCCCATCGCGATTCTCAAGCGGTAACGTGCCGGTCGTGCTGTACCGCCGGGTCCGCATCACGCGGCAGGGGGCGAATAGCTCAGTTGGTTAGAGCGCCTGCCTTACACGCAGGATGTCGGGGGTTCGAGTCCCTCTTCGCCCATGGCACATCGGGACCCCGGATGGGGCTGCTGGGGTATTTCAGTTTAACGATCAGGAGGAATGAAACCGTGAAGGCTCTCATTCGTGAGGCAAGGGTATTGGCCTGGAGCATGACGGCCGTGGCTGCCTGCATGCTGCCGGCGCCACTCGCCGCGCAAACCCGAACGGTGGCCCCGCCGGAAGGTGTACCGCGCTTGATGGTCGCGCCCTTCCGGGGAAGCGAAAAGGGTCTGGGTTCGCAGGCATCGGAGGCGGTGCTGAACAAGATCACGGATGACGTGCAGATCAAGCAGTTGTTCGTGATTCCCCGCAAGTACGTCTGCCAGAACCTCGAAGCGTCGGGTTTCACCTGCGACAGCGCACTTGATCCGATCACGGCCAAGCAGCTCGCGACCGCGCTGCGCGCCGACGAATATCTCGAGGGCACGGTCACCAGGTCCGGCGCGAACTATTCACTCGCCACGAGCATGGTGCTCACACGCGACAACAGCATGGTGCAGCCGCTGCCCGTCGTGCAGGGTCCCAAGCTCAAGGATCTCGCGGAGCAGGTGTCGAAGGAAATCCAGGCAGCACGCAAGCAGTTGCCGGACGAGCGGAAGTGCGAGTTGGCGGTGGCCGGCGGTCATCCACAGGATGGCGTGACGGCCGCGCGCGCGGCGATTGCGGCCTACCCGCAGTCCACCATTGGTCGCGTGTGTCTGGCCAATGCGTATCTCGCGCTCAAGATGCCGCCGGATTCGATCATCAATGTGACGTCAAAGGCCATCGAGATCGATCCGGCGAATCGTCCGGCGCTCGCTCTGGCGGCGCAGGCGTACAAGGACCGGTTCGACAAGACCAAGGACACGACATCGCTCGACAAGGCCGTGGATACGTGGACGGCCATGCTGCGCGCCGATCCCAAGAACGCCACGCTCGTGCAGACGGTGAGCGAGAAGATCGCGGCGTCGGGACGCGCGGCGCGGGCCAAGCCCATCATCCTGCAGGCACTGCAGGACAACCCGGGCGATCCGTCGCTCATGCACCTGGCCTGGCTCATCCTGCAGGCCACCAAGGATTATCAGCAGGCTGCCGACATGGGTGAGCAGATGATAAAGAGCGACACCGCGGCGGCCGATACGTCGTTCTTCGCGCGGCAGGCGGCGCTCTACACGCTCGCCAACCAGCCGCAGAAGGCTGCGGAAACGTCGGCCCGCGGCGTGGCGAAGTTCAAGGACAATGCAACGCTCTGGTCGCTGAATTCCCAGACGCAGCGGCTCGCGGGACAGATGCAGAAGGCGGTGGAATCGGCGGACATGGCGATCAAGCTGAATCCGAAAGCGGAGCACGCGTATCTGCGGAAGGCGAACGCACAGATCGAGCTCAACCAGGCGGACAGCGCGATGCTGTCGCTGCGCGGCGCCCTCGCCAACGGCGAGGATTCCTCAACCGTCGCGCAGTTCCTGCTCTCGGTGGGCAACAAGGCGTTCAAGGCCGCGAACGACTCGACGCATCCCGGCACCATTCAGGATTTCCAGCATGCTGTACAAATCCTCAGCTTCGCTGACAGCGTGGCCCCGTCTCCGGCGGCCAAATTCCTCATCGGCGTCTCGAGCCTGAAGATCGGCGATCAGGCGGTGCGTCAGAACCAGACCGCCAAGAAGTGCGATCTCGCCAAGACGGCGCAGGATGCCTTTGTCGCCGCGCAGATCAATCTGCAGCAGGGCGGTTCGATCGATCCCAAGACCGCGGGGCAACTGCTCGCCGCCATTCCGCAGTACACACCGGCGGTTGACGCGCAGGTGAAGAAGTACTGCAAGTAGCTGCCGGACTCCCGTTACGCGTCGCGCCCGCCGGATGGGAAATCCGGCGGGCGCGACGCGTAACCGGCGGCCACTTGTCACGCGCGCTAGACTCCATGCATGCCATTCGCTCAGTCGCGCTTGACGCCATGCGCCGGGGTGCGCTAGTATGCGGTCCCCGTCGGACCAGGCCACGGACTGGGCGAGTGCGTACCACGTGCCGGTGCTGGCAACCGAGGTGTCCGGGCTGCTCGCCGGGCTGCCATCCGTTCTGGATGGTACCCTGGGTGGCGGCGGACACGCCGAGGCGCTACTGGCGGCAGGTGCGCGCGTCACCGGGATTGACCGGGACCCGGATGCAGTCCGCGCGGCATCCGAACGCCTCCGCGCGCATCGCGAAGCCGGAACCTTTCGCGCGCTGGTTGGAAATTTCGCTGACGTAGGGAGCATCGCGGCCCTCGCCGGCGAGCAATTCGATGGCATCGTGCTCGATCTCGGCGTCTCCTCCCATCAGCTCGACGATCCACTGCGCGGCTTCTCCTTCCGGGAGGGTGCGCCGCTCGACATGCGCATGGGCACCGACGCGCCTTCGAATGGCGCGCGCCTGCTCAACAGCGCCGATGAGCGCGAACTCGCCTTCATCTTCAAGGAGTTTGGCGATGAGCCGCGCGGCTATCGACTCGCGCGCGAAATTGTCCGGCGTCGGGCCGTGCGGCCGTTCGCGACGAGCGACGACCTCGTGGGCGCGATACGCGGTGCGCTCGGGGCACGCACCGGTCCACCGGACTTCGCGCGGCTCTTCCAGGCGGTGCGCATTGCCGTGAACGACGAACTGGACGCGCTCGAGCGTGGGCTTCCCATGCTGCGGGATCGCCTGCGTCCCGGCGGGGTGTTCGTCGTGATCGCCTATCATTCCGGCGAGGATCGCATCGTGAAGCAGGCGTTTCGCGAGTGGAGCCGGGCGTGCATCTGCCCGCCGCGTCAGCCCGTGTGCACCTGTGGGGGAACGGCGCGAGGCGAACTGCTCACCCGGCGCCCGGCGTCGGCGTCCGCTGGGGAGGTCGCGCGGAATCCGCGGGCCCGGAGTGCCAGGTTGCGGGCATGGCGAAGCGCAAATTAGCCCGCCGCGGGCGCTCCTGGCTGGCGCTCGCGCTGTTAGCTTTCGTGCTCATCGCCGCCGGCGTGATCTGGCGACGAACGTCGGGCATCGCGCAGGCGCGGGAGCTGCGCCAGCTCGAGGAACGGCGCGAGCAGCTGCAGGCCCAGCGAACCGCACTCGAAGGAGAGATCCGGGATCTCTCCAGTCGCAGCGCGCTCGCTCCCATCGTGGAACGTCGCCTCGGCATGCACGTGCCGAGTGATACACAGGTCATCATACTTCCGAGTCATTCCGTCGCACCGTAGATGCTCCGACCCAGCCGCATCGCCCTCATCCATGCCGCGCTGCTGCTCTTCGCCGTCGCGCTTGTCCTGCGCGCCGCGGATGTGCAGCTCGTGCAGGGAGCGACGTGGCGCGCGCGCGCGCAGCGGCAGCACTTTGCGGCCGCGGTGATTCCTGCCCCGCGAGGCGACATCTACGACGTGCGGAATGTGCCGGTAGCCGTGAGTCGGGAGATGGTGCGCGTGAGCATCGCGCCGCGCGAGCTGCGCAATCGAGCGACTGTCGCCGGCGCGCTCGCCCGGCTGGGGATCGCCCGGCAATGGATCGCACGGGCGACCGACGTGAACCGGGCGTGGGTCACGCTGCCGGGCAGCTATCTGGCCGGGGATGCGGCCGCGCTCACCGCCATGCGTGGCGTGTACGCCACGCCCGTGATCCAGCGCGTGTATTCGTCGCGTCAGGCGATGCGCCGGGTAGTCGGATGGGTTGATGCGAGCAACGCGCCCATGGGCGGGCTCGAACTCGCCCTGGACTCGCTGCTGCGCGGGCGCGATGGCCGTGCCATGGTGTCCCGCGATTCACGGGGCCATCGCTTCGAGTCGCCCGGCGACAGCGATGTTGCCCCCGTCCGTGGTGATGCCGTCGTGCTGACGATCAATCAGGAGCTGCAGGAGATCTCGGAGCAGGCCCTCGATGATGCGGTGACGCGGACCGGTGCCGATGGTGGTGACATCGTCATCCTCGATCCGAAGGATGGCGAGATCCGCGCGATGGCCAGCGAGCGTCAGGGGGTGAACTTCTTCGGCAATCCCGTCGTGAGCGAGCCGTTCGAGCCGGGTTCCACGCTCAAGCCGCTCGTCGCCTCGCAGCTTCTCATGGACCGGCTGGCGACACCTGCCGATGTGGTGAACACCGAGAACGGCACCTTTCGACTCGACGGACGCACCATCACGGATGAACACAAGGCGGCGCGGATGTCGCTCGCCGATGTCATTCGGTTCTCGAGCAACATTGGCATCGTGAAATTCAGCAGTCGCTTCACGACTGCGCAGGAATACCAGACGTTCAGGGATTTCGGGTTCGGCACGCCAACGGGCGTCGCGATCCCTGGGGAGGCATCCGGCACGCTGCGTCCGCCGAAGGACTGGTCCAGCCAATCAGCGGCATCGCTGGTCATGGGATACGAGATCGCAGTGACGCCACTGCAGCTCGTCGCGGCATACGGCGCCGTGGCCAACGGTGGCCTGCTGCTGCAGCCCGCCATCATCAGGGAAATTCGCGCACCCGACGGGTCGGTGGTCTTCCACCACGAGCGACGCGTGGTGCGGCGTGTCATGACGCCGGACGTCGCCGCGCAGGTGCGTCGCATGATGATGGGAGTTGTCGAGGAGGGCACGGGCAAGGAAGCCGCGCTTGGACAGTACACGCTGGCCGGAAAGACCGGCACGGCGCGGCGTACCGGAGCGGGCGGACGCTACGAAGCCGGCGCCTACACCGCGTCGTTCGTCGGGCTCTTTCCCGCGGATGATCCGCAGTACGTCATCTACGTGAAGATGGACCGACCGCGGAACTCCATTTTCGGCGCCATGGTGGCGGCTCCGGTATCGAAGATCGTGCTCCAGGCGGCAATCGCGGCACGCAATGCCGCACTCGACCGTCGCGAACTGACGGCGCACGAGGCCCCGCCGGGTTCCATGGATTCGATCGGGAAATCCGTGGCGATCGCACCAGCCGACATTGGCGCCGGTGATCCGGCGGACTCCGAGCCGGTCTCGGTACTGCTCTCGCTGCCCGTCCCGCGAAGCGCGGCGCGGCCCGCGTCGGCTCGCGTCGTGCCCGACGTGCATGGGCTCACGCTGCGCGCGGCGGTGCGCGCCCTGCATGCGGCGGGGTTCCAGGTCCAGCCGGACGGATTTGGGATGGCGAGCGGCACCACGCCGCAGGCCGGCGCCATGGCGCCGAGTGGTACGCTCGTGCGGCTGGCCACGACACCATGAGCACGGTCTCCACAGCCCGCGTGCTCGCGGCGCTCCGTCGCGCCGGGCAGCTCCTCGACCTTACCGGGACCATCCCGGAAGAATTCACGAGTGTCACCGACGACAGTCGAGCCGTGCATCCCGGCGCGCTGTTCGTCGCCGTGCGCGGCGTCACGCGGGATGGGCACGAGTTCCTGCCGCAGGCAGCGGCGCAGGGCGCGGCGGCAGCCATCGTGGAAGAGCGGGGGCATACCGATCTGCCATTCATCGTCGTCCATGACGCCCGTCGTGCCGCCGCGCTCGCCGCGGCCATTGCGTACGACGAGCCGGGGCGCGCCCTTCGACTGATCGCTGTCACCGGCACCAATGGCAAGACGACGACCGTCGGCATCCTGCGTCATTTGCTCGACAATGTCGAGGGGCGCAGCGCGTCCATCGGGACGCTCGGCGTGCTCGCGGGGAGCGATGGCGAGCCGGTGCCTGGCGGCGCGGGACTCACCACGCCGGGGCCGGTCGAGCTGCAGCGCGTGCTGCGCCTGCTTGCCGATGGGGGCGTGCGCACGATCGCCATGGAGGTGTCGTCGCACAGTCTCGATCAGCATCGCGTCGACGGGCTGGCGTTCGCGGCCGCGGTGTTCACGAACTTCACCCGCGATCATCTCGATTACCACGGTACGATGGACAAGTACTTCGCCGCGAAGGCCAGGCTGGTCGCGCAGCTCGCTCCGCGAACTGGAGTCGCCGTGGTGAATGCGGACGATCCGGCGTGGCGCAAACTGCCACGCGCGCCGCACCTCCTGACGTTCGGCCTGGGCGATGATGCCACGATGCGCGCGGAGTCCGTGAGCTATCAGCCGCGTGGCAGCGAATGGCGCCTCTGCGCGGATGGCCAGCGGCATTCGCTGCACCTGCCGCTCATTGGCGATTTCAACGTCGTGAATGCGCTCGGCGCGGCGGCCACGGCGTGGCACCTGGGGATGCCGCTGGGCGAGATCGCCTCGCGGCTGCGCACCACGCCGCAGGTACCGGGCCGTCTGGAGGTGATCCACGAGCGTCCGACGGTGCTGCGCGACTACGCGCACACGCCCGACGCGCTCGAACGCGCGCTCGCCGCGGTGCGTCCCTTCACGCGACGCCGGCTGATCGTCGTCTTTGGCGCCGGCGGCGACCGCGATCGGGGCAAGCGGCCGCAGATGGGCAATCTCGCCGAGCGCGCGGCCGATCACGTCATTCTCACCAGCGACAATCCGCGCACCGAGGATCCCGAAGCCATTCTCGATGACATCGAGGCGGGAATGCGCAAGGCGAACCATGAACGCATCGAGGAGCGCGAGCGCGCCATTCAGCGGGCACTCGAGATGGCCGACCCCGCCAATGATGTGGTGCTGCTTGCCGGGAAGGGACATGAGGCGTACCAGGTGCGCGGCACCACCCGGCACCCATTCGACGAGAAGGCCATCGTGGCGGAGCTCATGAGCGCTCGCAAGTGACCGGCGCGTTCTGGACGCTCGACCGCCTGGCACAGGCACTCGCGCCACAGGCGGCGATCCCACTGCCGACTGGCGCCGCCGCCGTGCATGCCATCTCCACGGACACGCGCGCCATTGCCGCCGGTGACTGCTTCGTCGCGCTTGCCGGGGACCGCTTCGACGCACACGATTTTCTCGGCGACGCGGTGGCACGGGGGGCGGGATCGCTCGTGGTATCGGAACCCGGAAAAGCTCGCACGGCCGGCGTGCCGGTATTCGCCGTGGACGACACGCGTGCCGCCCTCGGCGCCCTCGCGCGATTTCGCCGCCGCGCCTGGAATGGCCCGGTCATTGGCGTGGGCGGCTCCAACGGCAAGACCACCACGAAGGAATTCCTGCGCGCCGCACTCGACAGCAGGCTCGAGGTCCATGCTACCAGCGCGAATCTGAACAACCTCGTGGGCGTCCCGCTCACACTGCTCTCGCTGCCGGATCACGCGGATGTGGCTGTGGTGGAGATGGGGATCAACGTTCCCGGAGAAATGGAGCGGCTGAACGCGATCGTCGAACCGGACATCGCGCTGTTCACCTGTCTCGCCGAGGAACACCTCGAAGGGCTCGGAGACATGCAGGGCGTACTGCGCGAGGAGTCGAATCTCTTCGATGGTGCGCAACTGGCTATCGTGCCCGCGGCACAGCCCGAGGTGGCGCGCGCGGCCCAGGGGCGCGCCCGGCGCGTGCTCTCGGCCGGTCTCGATGCCGGTGATGTGCGGCCGGCGCGCTGGGGGCTCGATCGTGACGGTCACGGCTGGCTGGAACTGGATGGCGTGACGATTCACCCGCCTGTTCGCGGTGTGCACAGCCTGCGCAACACGATGCTTGCCCTGGCCACCGCCCGCGAGTGCGGCGTGGGCGTCGCGGATGCCGGGTACGGACTGGAGGCCGCAATGATTCCCGGCATGCGCCTCGCCTGGGAGACCATCGGCTCGGCTACGCTCATCAACGATGCCTACAACGCGAGCCCCGCCTCGATGCGCGCCGCGCTCGACCTGCTCGATGGTCTGGATTCAGGCCACCAGCGCGTCGCCGTGCTGGGGACCATGCTCGAGCTGGGCGCGCACGCCGGCCGGCTGCACACGGACGTGGCGCGGTATGCGCTCGCGTCGTCCATTGACGTGGTGGCAGGACTCGGCGAGCTGGGCGACGCCTTGCGCGCGGCCGCGACGGGAGCGGATCGCGACCGGGTGATAACAGCGCCGGACATCGACGGCTTGTGGGCCGCGCTCGAGCCGCGTCTCGCGCGCGACGCCACCATTCTCCTCAAGGCTTCGCGCGGCGTCCGGCTCGAACGCCTCGTACCACTCCTCACCGGCTGGGCAAGGCGCTAGTGCTCTACCACTTTCTCACGCAGTTCACCGAATCCTGCCGCTACTGCGGCGTCTTCAACGTCTTCAACTACATCACTTTCCGGTCGGCTGGCGCCGCCGTCACGGCGTTTCTGCTGGCGTTCATCACCGGCCCGCTCATTATCGTGCGGCTGCGCGCCATGAAGGTGCGGCAGGTCGTGCGTACCGGCACGCCGGATACCCACGCCACCAAGGGCCGCACGCCTACCATGGGCGGCCTGATCATCCTCGTGGCGGGCATCGTGGCCACGCTGCTCTGGGCCAGGCTTTCGAATCGCTATGTGTGGGTGGCTCTGTTCGTCATGGCCTGGATGGGCTCCATCGGATTCATCGATGACATCCTCAAACTGAAGCAGAAGCGGGAAGGGAAGGCGAACGTGGGGCTCGTGGAGCGCTACAAGCTGGCGGGGCAGCTCTCCCTGGGCGTACTGCTCGGCATCTATCTCTGGCAGTTTCCGCTCTCCACCCTGCCCGGTGCGTCCACCACGTTGCCGTTCTACAAGTACGTGCTGGTGGTGCCGGCGGTGGCCTGGCTCTACGTGCCGTGGACGGCGTTCATCCTCACCGGCACGAGCAACGCCGTGAACCTGAGCGACGGCCTGGACGGCCTCGCGGCGGGACTGACGGGCATCGCGGTGATCACGTTCGCGATCTTCGCGTACGTCATGGGGCGCATTGACACCAGTCAGTATCTGCAGATCTATTATTTGCGAGGCGCTGGCGAGCTCACCGTGTTCTGCTCCGCGCTGCTTGGCGCGTGCATTGGTTTTCTCTGGTACAATGCCCATCCCGCCGAGGTCTTCATGGGTGACACGGGATCCCTCGCGCTGGGCGGAGCGCTGGGTGCGATCGCCATTCTGCTCAAGAGCGAATTCCTGCTCCTGCTGATCGGTGGCGTGTTCGTGGCCGAAACAGTCTCGGTAATTCTGCAGCGCAGCGTGTTCAAGATGCGGCGCCGCCGGCACGGTCTGGAATTCGCGCAGGCGCATCGCTTGTTCAAGCGTGCGCCGCTGCATCATCACTTCGAATTGTCCGGGTGGACCGAGACGCAGGTCGTGGTCCGCTTCTGGATTCTCGGCATCTTCTGCGCGTTCATCGCGCTCACCACGTTGAAACTGCGATGATACCGGACGCCTGGCGACAGGGTGAAGTGGCGGTCACGGGACTGGGACGCAGCGGACGCAGCGCCGCCGCGCTGCTCGGGCGCGACGGGCTCAAGGTGTACGTGTCGGATGAAAGCTGGTCCAGCGCGCTGGAGCAGGAAGCTGTCACGCTGCGCGCGGCCGGCGTGACCGTGGATCTCGGCGCACACGATCTGGATCGGATCGCTCGCGCCGTCGTGGTCGTCGCGAGCCCGGGCGTGCCGCCGGATGCGCCTCCGCTCGCGCGGGCGCGCGCCGCCGGCGTGCCCATCGTGAGCGAGATCGAGGTGGGACTGCACGCGCTCCAGCCCGGCACGCGCTACATCGCCATCACCGGCACGAACGGCAAGACGACGACGACGGCGATGGTGGGACATCTGCTGCGCACACTGGGGCTCCACGCGGTGGATGCCGGCAACATCGGAACCCCGCTCACCAGGGTCGTGATGGAGGAGCCGCCCGCCGACTGGATCGCGCTCGAGATGTCGTCGTTCCAGTTGCACGACACGCCGGGCATCCGTCCCACGGTGGGCGTCCTCACGAACCTCGCGCCCGATCACCTCGACCGCTACGCGTCCGCGGAGGAGTACTACGGCGACAAGGCGCTCCTCTTTCGTAACGCGACGGCGGCATCGCGCTGGGTCGTGAACTACAGCGACCCGGCCGTCATGGCGATGATCGCGCGCGTGCCGGGCGCCCATCACTACTTCGGGCGCTCGCCGTACGTGGACATGAACTTCGTGCCGCCGTCGGGCGACCCCGCCCGGGTGGCGGCGGAACGCGGTGGCACCATCGAATGGAAGGGGCATCCGCTGCTCCATCGCGACGAGCTCTCGCTGCTCGGCGACCACAATGTGGACAACGCCATGGCCGCCGCGCTCGCGGTGATCGTCGCAAGCGACGCGCATCAGACGCCCGAAGCGCTCGAGCGCATTGCTGAAGGGCTGCGAACGTTTCACGCGCTCGAGCATCGTCTGGAGAGCGCCGGCGAGTTCGGTGGCGTGCTCTGGATCAACGACTCCAAGGCGACCAACGTGAGCTCCACGCTCGTTGCGCTCAAGGGCATGACGCGCCCGACCATCGTGCTGCTCGGGGGACGCCACAAGGGCGAGCCGTATGGCGCGCTGGTACCGCCGCTGCGCCGGGTGGGAAAGGCCGTGCTGGCGTACGGCGAGGCAGGCCCGCTCATCGCCGAGGATCTCGCCAACGTCGTACCCGTGCACCTGCTCGGGTCCGATTTCGAGGAAGTCATGGCGAAGGCGCGCTCCCTGGCGCAGTCGGGTGACGTGGTGCTGCTGTCGCCCGCCTGCTCCAGTTACGACATGTTCCGCAACTATGAAGAACGTGGTCGCGCATTCAAACGACTCGCGCAGGACGGGGCATGACCGGGGTCGCTGGGGTACGCGAACGCTGGCGCATGAGCGTGCACGCCCGTGCGCTGGTGATCGTGACGGCCACCGTGCTGGCATTCGGCCTGGCTGTGCTCTACAGCGCGAGTGCGCTGCTCGCCGTTCGTGAAGCACACGGGAGCATGTACTACCTGCTCCGACAGCTCAGCGGGATCGGCATTGGCGTGGTGCTGTTCGCGGTCACCGCCAAGATGGACGCGGAACGATGGCGGAAGTGGGCCTGGCCCATCCTGGGAGTCGGCATCCTGCTGCTCGTCATTCCTGTGCTGCCATTCACGACCGCCATCGCGCCTCGCATCAATGGGTCCCGCCGATGGGTGAATCTCGGCTTCGCGTTCCAGTCCTCCGAGTTCGCGAAGCTGGCGGTCGTCGTCTGGACCGCCATGCTCATCGTGAAGAAGGGAGACGCGCTGCGGCGTCTCACCAAGGGCCTGCTGCCGTTCCTGCTCGTGCTCGCGGTGCTCAATCTGCTGGTCGTGCTCGAGCCGGATCTCTCCATGGCGATGACGTTCACGCTCATCATGGGCGTGGTGCTGTTTGCTGGCGGCGTGCGCATCGGGCACGTGGTGGTGCTGTCGGTGCTGGCCATCCCGCTGCTGTGGCACGAGGTGGAGAAAGTCCAGTATGCGCTGCTCCGCATGACATCGTTTCTCGATCCGGGACGCGCGCCAGCCGAGGCCGGCTACCAGCTCAAGCAGTCGCTCATTGCCGTGGGATCGGGCGGACTCTTCGGCGTGGGCTTCGGGCAGGGACGCCAGCAGATGGGCTTCGTGCCGTTTCCGTACAACGACTTCATCGCAAGCAACATTGGCGAGGAATGGGGATTCCTGGGGATTCTCTTCATCACGCTCGCCTTTGCGCTGTACGGGTGGCTGGGCTTCCGGATCGCGAAGGAAGCGCGGACGCCCTTTCAGCAGTTGACTGCGATCGGCATCACGTTCACGACCGTGAGCACCGCATTCCTGCACATTGGCGTCGTGATCGGATTGCTCCCCACCACAGGTCTCACCTTGCCGTTCATCTCGTACGGGCGTACGAATCTGGTACTCTCGATTCTCATGACGGGCATTCTCGTCAATATCGGGAGCACTCGTGAGCGCGTGGTTGGCGATCGGGCGACCAATCCGCTCACGGCCTCCACGCCGTGATCGTCTGGTTCGCTGGCGGCGGCACGGGCGGACACCTCTATCCGGGACTCGCGATTGCCCGGGCACTGGTCCGAGCCGACGCGAGCGTTCGGCCGATTTTCATTGGCGCCCGGCGCGGTATCGAGCGTGATGTCCTGCCGACAACGGAGTTCGCGCACCTGCTGCTCGATCTGCATCCGCTCTATCGTGCGCGGCCCTGGGAGAACTGGAAGACCGCGCTGGGGTTCGCCAGCGCGTGGCGCATGCTGGGGCGGCAGATGCAGGCGGCGCGACCCGCGCTGGTGCTGGGCACCGGCGGCTATGCTTCTGGCGCCGGGTTGGCCTACGCGGTGTCGCACGGCGTGCCGGTCGCGCTCCAGGAGCAGAACAGCGTGCCCGGCCTCACCACGCGATGGTTCAGCCGCCATGCCCGCGAGATCTACCTCGGTTACGGCGAGGCGGCAGTCCGCCTCCACGCGAACACCGGGACGTGGGTAGGCGAGACCGGCAACCCCATTGACCCGCCGCCCGTGCCCAGGCCAGGTCGCCCGGATGCGCGCATGCGCTGGGGGTTCCCGGCAGCAGGCGGAACGGTAGTCCTGGTGATAGGAGGCAGTCAGGGTGCGCGCGCCGTGAACGACGCCGTGGCAGAGTGGCTGAGCGCGGGTCTGCCCGACGACGTGATGCTGATCTGGGGAACGGGACGCGGCTCATACGCGCGCTATGCGTCGCTCGAGACGCCACGCGTGCGCGTCGTCCCGTATCTCGCGCCGATCGCGGAGGCGTACGCCGCCAGCGACCTGGCGGTATCCCGGGCCGGTGCCCTGACGCTGGCCGAGCTGTGCGCGTGGAACATACCGGCGATCCTGATCCCGCTGCCAACGGCTGCCGCCGATCATCAGAGTGCCAATGCCCGGGTGCTCGAAGGAGCCGGAGCGGCCATCGTCCTCGAGGAGCGTGATCTCGTGCCAGGGGAGCTGGGACGGCGGGTGCTGGCGCTGGCAACGGATCCCGTGCGATTGCGGAGCATGGCGACGGCAAGCGAGGGGCACGCCCATTCGCGCGCGGCAGATGTGATCGCGTCGCGCATGCTCGAGCTCTGCCGGACCACTGCGCTCCGATCAGCTCGCTGAGCGCTCCAGCGGAGGTCGTCGGCGCCGCGGTTCGTCCGCGTTGTCGGGCAAGTACTTGCATTGTTCCGCCTCACGCAGCTTCCTCCTTGAGTCGCGTTCCCCTCGCGCACTAGATTGCCTCACTCCCCCATGTCACACTTCGATCCATCCGATCCCCGCCCGGTGCACCTCGTCGGCGTCGCCGGCGCCGGCATGAGCGCATTGGCGGAACTGCTGGCGCGGCGTGGCATCGCGGTGACCGGTTGCGATGCGGGCGGCGGTGCAACGCCGGATCTGGACGAGCTGGGCATGCGGATTTTCCGGGGGCATGATCCGGCGCACGTCGAGGGCGCTCGACTGGTCATCGTGACCTCGGCGGTCCCCACAGGCCATGCCGAACTGGAGCACGCACGCGCCCTCGGCATTCCAGTCTTGCGGCGTGCCGAGGCGCTGGCCGAAGCGGTTGCCGTGGGCGACGTCGTGGCCATCGCCGGCACGCACGGCAAGACCACGACAACGGTCATGACCACGGATGCGCTGGCTGCGGCGGGGTTTGAACCGACCGGGGTGGCGGGAGGGCGTGTGGGCGCCTGGAAGGGGAACGTGAGGCACGGCGCCAGCCAGCTCTTCGTGGTCGAGGCCGACGAGTACGATCGCTCCTTTCTGGCGCTCGCTCCCACCGTCGCGGTAGTCACCAACATCGAGGCCGATCATCTCGACATTTATGCGGATCTCGATGACATCCGCGTTGCCTTCGCGCAGTTCGTGCATGGGGCCCGCGCCATCGTCCTCTGCGCGGATGATGCGGGCGCGAGCACGCTCGTCACGCCGCCAACCGCGGAAGTCATTCGCTATGGCATCCAGTCGCCCGATGCGCGCCTCGTCGCGCGCGACGTGCGCGTCGCCAATGGCGGGTCCAGCTTCACCGTGATATACGACAACGAGGTGCTGGGCGAAGCCGTGCTTCGTGTGCCAGGCGAGCACAACGTGCGCAATGCGCTTGCGGCACTCGCGGCCGGACTCGCGCTGGGTGCCACCGTGCCCGCCATGGCGCGCGGCCTCGCCGCCTTCGCCGGTGTGGAGCGCCGGTTCCAGCGGGTGGGCGATGCGCGCGGCGTCACGATCATCGATGATTACGCGCACCATCCCACGGAAATCGCGGCGACGCTCGCCGCCGCGCGCGGCGCGTTTCCGGGACGGCGCATCGTGGCTGCGTTTCAGCCACATCTGTACAGCCGCACGCGGGATTTCGCGGCGGATTTCGGGCAGGCACTGGCACGGTCGGACGCGATCTTCCTTACGGAGATCTATCCTGCGCGTGAGCAGCCCATTGCGGGTGTGACCTCCGCGCTGATCGAGCGCGCCGCGCGCGACGCCGGCGGCACGCTCGCCTGGAGCGGCAAGCGTTCGCAGCTCGCCGCAGCGCTCGCCCGGTCCGTGCGCAATGGTGACGTCGTGCTGACGCTGGGCGCCGGCGACATCACGCGAACCGGAGCCGAGCTGCTCACATGTCTGACGACGGCTGGCTGAGGCGCACCGCGAGGGCGGTGCACGCGCTCGGGTGGAAGCCGCCGGTCGCGCTTGGCGCCGCGATCGGGATCCTGTGCGCTCCATGGTGGGGTCCGCCCCTGCTGTCGCATCTGGCGTATTTCCGAGTGCGGCACGTCGAGATCGTGGGCGAGCGCTACATCGAGCCGCGCGACATTCTGGCGCGATTGCGCGTTGATACCGCGACGTCCATCTGGACGGACCTCGCGCCGCTCGAGCAGCGTGTCGCATCGCTCCCACAGGTGCGCGCGGCGCGCATCGAGCGTAATCTTCCCGGAACGCTGGTCGTGCACATCACCGAAAATGTTCCCGTTGCCTTCGTGCCGTCGCCCTCCGGCTTGCGTGCGGTGGATGCCTCGGGGCGAACGCTTCCGATCGATCCGAGCGAGGTCGGCGTGGACGTGCCGGTCGTCCCGCGCGCCGACCGCGTGGTGCTCGCACTGCTCGACGCCGTACGACAACAGGCGCCCGCGCTGTTCGCCCGGATCAGCAGCGTGCAGCGCACCGGACGTGACGAACTGACCATCGAACTACCCACAGAGCTCGTTCGCGCGGAGGTGGGGGTGACAGCGGGCCGATTGACCGACATCATTCCGGTCGAGCGCGATCTCGCGCGCCGTCAACTGCACGCCGCCGAACTGGATCTCCGTTTCCGCGATCAGGTGATCGCAAGGTTGCAATGAACCCCGAACTGCTTGTCGCGGGCCTCGACCTTGGCTCCTCCCGCACCACCGCGCTCATTGCGGAGGTGGTCGGGGACATTCCCCGCCATCCGTCCATCAAGATTCTCGGGGTCGGCCAGGCCCGCACGGCTGGGATGCGCCGCGGCGTCGTCGCCGATATCGAGGAGACCACGCGGTCCATTCGCGGCGCCATGGAGGATGCCGAGCGAATGGCGGGCGTGGAGGTGGAGGCGGTGTACGCGGGAATTGCGGGGGAGCACGTCCAGGCCATGACCAGCTCGGGGATCGTCGCGGTGAACGGCGATGAGGTGACGCGCGCCGACGTGGAGCGCGCGAATGAAGTTGCGCGCACGCAGGCCATCCCGGCCGACCGGGAGCTGCTCCACGCCATCCCGCAGGAATATCGCGTGGACAAGAACGACGGGATCCGCGATCCCATCGGGATGATCGGGATGCGTCTCGAAACCGAGATGTACCTCGTGACCATCGGCGCCTCCCCCGCCATGAACCTGCGCAAGTCGGTGGAGCGGGCTGGCTACAAGGTGCGCGATCTGGTGCTCGAGCCGCTCGCGAGCGCCCTGGCCGTGCTCACGGAGGATGAGAAGGAGCTTGGTGTGGCGCTGGTCGAGATGGGCGCCGGCACCACCGACCTGGCGGTGTTCCACGAAGGGAAGATCCGCTTCATGGGCACCGTGAATTTTGGCGGAAACAACGTGACGAGCGACATCGTTCACGGCCTGGGCGTCACGCAGGCGGACGCCGAGCGCCTCAAGGAGCGGTACGGGTGTGCCTACGAGCCGCTCGTGGCGCACTCGCATGACGTCATCAAGCTGCCGAGCACTGTGGCGCAGGGCGACCGCGAGATTCCGCGTGAACTGCTGGCCCACATCATCCATCAGCGGATGGACGAAATTTTCGGGCTGGCGAATTCCAAGATTAGTGACGCCGGTTTCGCCGGTCGTCTCAGTGCCGGGATCGTGCTCACTGGCGGTGCGTCCGCCATCGAGGGCGCGACCGAGCTTGCCACGGAGGTCTTCGGGACCGGCGTGCGCGTCGGATCGCCGGCGGAGGCAGTCGGTGGCCTGAGCGACTCGGTGGAATCGCCGCGCTTCGCGACGGTCGTCGGGCTCGCGCTCTACGGCGCGACCCAGATCGCACAGGGAGCGGCAGCCTCGGCGGGCGGTCGCAAGCGCATGTCGTCGCCCGGCGTGGATCGGCTCACACAGCGCGTCAAGACCTGGCTGCAGGATTTCTTCTGATCATCCTGAAGGCCGGTAGTGTGCATCGTGGCTGGACGCATTATATTGGCAAATCGCACGGCGCGTTTCGTTGCCGCGCGTAATGCCGACCGTCTCCGCAGCACCGCACTCCGCCCGTGAAGGCCCCTATCCCATCATCTGGAGTTCCCTCCGCAATGATCTTCGAGTTCGAGGAGAGCACGTCCCAGAACGCCCGCATGAAAGTCGTTGGCGTGGGCGGCGGCGGCGGTAACGCCGTGAATCGCATGATCGAAGAGCATCTGGAAGGTGTGGAGTTCATCTCGGTCAACACGGATGCGCAGGCGCTCCTGAATTCGAAGTCCGACGTCAAGATCCAGATCGGGAAAAAGCTGACGCGCGGGCTCGGTGCCGGGGCACGCCCGGAGATCGGGCGACAGGCGGTCGAAGAAAACCGTGACGAGGTCGCGCGGGTGCTCACCAACGCCGACCTCGTTTTCGTCACGTGCGGGATGGGCGGCGGCACGGGCACCGGCGCGGCGCCAGTGGTGTGCGAGATGGCGCGTGAGTCCGGCGCACTCACCGTCGGGATCGTCACGAAGCCGTTCCTGTTCGAGGGACGGAAACGGATGCGCCAGGCGGAAATGGGTATCGCCGACATGCGCAAGAGCGTGGACACGATGATCGTTGTCCCGAACGAGCGACTGCTGGCCGTGGTCGGGAAGGGTATTCCCTTCGGCGACGCGCTCAAGAAGGCCGACGAAGTGCTGCTGCACGCCACGCAAGGCATCTCCAATCTCATTGGCGTTACCGGCCTCGTGAACGTGGACTTCGCCGACGTCCGTACGGTCATGCAGCGCGGTGGCTCGGCGCTCATGGGGACAGGCATTGGCCGGGGGGACAACCGCGCCATGGAGGCCGCGCAGCAGGCCATCTCGTCGCCGCTGCTCGACAATGTGTCGGTGAGCGGCGCCACGGGCGTGCTGGTGAACATTACGGGCGGCAATGATCTCACACTCGGCGAAGTGCACCAGATCAACGAGATCGTGCACGACGCAGTTGGCGATGATGCTGAAATCATCTTCGGCGCCGTGAACGAACCCGCCATGCAGGGCGAGATTCGCGTCACGGTCATTGCCACCGGCTTCGACCGGGCGGTGCAGCCGCAGGCGGGCGGCGCAGAAGGCCAGTCGGGACGCCTGAATCCCGCCACGCCGGTCATACCCTTTCCCGGGGCGCGCCCGACCCGGCCCGCGTCCTCCACGATGCGCACTCCGCCGCAGTCGCGCACTCCGCAGCCGGGCCAGCCAGCCGAGAAGGCGTCGCAGGATCTCAACGACATGGAGATCCCGACGTTCATCCGGAGGCAGATGGATTGACGCGGCCGTCGCCACGCACGCTGTCGTCGCTGGCGATCGTCGCGCTCGCCGTCATCCTGCTCGCCGTCGGCCTGCCGCATCCCCGGTCCGCGGCGCCGTTCGCTCCGTCGCCGACGGACAGCGTGGCACCACCAGTGTGGTCCGTGCGCACCGATACGCTGCACGCGGGCGAGACACTCTCCGGTCTGCTCGAGCGCGGCGGCGTGCGCAGCAGCGAGATGGCGGACATTCTGAGTGCGGCGCCGTCACTGGATGCACGCCGGATTCCTGCCGGCATGCCCATCCGCGTCAGGCAGCAGGCTGGCGATTCCCTTCCGTCCGAAATCGTGTTCCAGCTCGCCGTGGATCGGCTCCTCCACGTCCGTCGCACGTCGGACTCCACATGGGAGAGCACGGTCGAGGTACTCCCCTGGCGCACCGATACGATCGTCGTGCGCGGCGTGATCCGGACAAATCTGTACCAGGCGCTGGATGACTCTGCATCAGCGATACTGCCCGGCGACGTGCGCTCGGAGCTGGCGTGGTCGCTGGCGGACGTGTACGAGTACCGCGTGGACATGAGCCGTGAACTGCAGGCCGGCGATGCCTTCCGGGCGCTTGTGGAGCGGCGGACGGGGCCGGGCGGTGTCGTGCAGCTTGGCAACATTCTCGCCGCACAGTTCAATTTGTCAGACACCCCGATTGACGCGCTGCGCTACGTGAAGCCGGATGGCGGCGTGGTCTACTACGATCAGACGGGTCGCTCCATGCGCGCGAACTTTCTGCGGGCGCCCCTGGCGTTCCGGCGCATCTCGAGTGTATTCGGCGTGCGCAAGCATCCGATTCTCGGAACGTGGCGGGCACACAAGGGGACGGACTACGCCGCGAATGCCGGCACGCCGGTTCGCTCCATTGCCGATGGCGTAGTGGTCTTTGCCGGGCGCAAGGGCGGGTATGGCAACGCGATTGACGTGCGCCACCCGAACGGCTTCGTGAGTCGCTACGGCCACCTGCGCGGTTTCGCGAAGGGCATCCACGCGGGCGCACGTGTGGGCATCGGGCAGACCATTGGTTACGTCGGCATGACCGGCCTCGCCACCGGTCCGCATCTCCACTTCGAGATCCTCGTCCACGGTGTCCAGCGCAATCCGTCTTCGGTACTGAGCCGCACCGATGGCGTCCCGATTCCGGCATCCGAGCGCGCGCGGTTCGACAGCACGAAGGATGTCCTGCTTGCGGCGCTCCTGGCTGGAGCAGGCGACTCGCCAGTCGCCAGCCGCTGAGCCGCGTTGGCGAAATCGGCTGACGCCGGCGCGGCAGAGTAGCGTCCGCCTACCAGCCACCAGTCACCAGCCATTACCCTTCTCCCATGACATCATGGCTGCTCTCGGCAGCGGCGGGAGTCGCGATCGCGGTGGTGGGGTACGGGTGGCGGCGAGGGCGCGCAACGCCGCTTCGGGGCATGCTCCTGCTCCTGCGAGCGGCGGCACTCACGCTGGTGTTCGCGCTGGCATTCAATGCGCCCGCCGGCGCGCGGGTGGTTCCACGGAGCATTGTGGCGCTGGATGCATCGGCCAGCTGGACGCGTGGCGGGGATACGGCGCGATGGCGGCGGGCGGTGGTCGTGGCACGTTCGCTCGCCAGCGATTCCCTGGTCCTGTTCGGTGATTCGGTGCGCGCCGTGTCGCGCGCGCCCGCGTATCCCGCGGATAACGCGACGCGGGTGCGTCCGCTGGTCGAGCGCGCACTGGCCGCCGGGCGTCCGCTCACGCTCGTCACGGATGGGGAGATCGATGATCCGGGTGCGCGTGCCGCGTTTCCCGGCGGATCGCGCGTGGATGTGCTCGCGCATCCGTCCGCGATTGACGTGGGTGTCGTCCAGCTCGACGCACCTCGCGCGGTGGTGAGCGGGGACACCCTCGATGTCCGCGTCGCGGTGCGCGCCGGAGCGCTCGCGACGCCTGCGGGTACACTCGCGATCGAGGTGAACGGCCGGACGCTCGCCACCGCATCGCTCGCGCCCTTCGCGGCGCGATCCGATCGCACGCAAACGATCCGCACGCCGTTCAGCGGCGCCGCCGGCCCAGCTGTGCTGTCCGCGATCGTTCATGTTCCCGGGGACATCGAGCCCCGCAACGACACGCTCAGTGTACCCGTGGATGTTGCGCGCGCCGCCGGCGCGGTGCTGGCGTCCACGTCGCCCGACTTCGACGCACGCTTTCTGCTTCCGGTGCTGCGCGGTGCTGTCGCACTGCCGACGCGCGCCTACTTCCGCGTCGCGGCGCAGCAGTGGCGGCAGGACGGCTCGCTCGCACCCGTGAGCGAACGTGTCGTGCGCGACGCGCTGCGCGACGCGCCGCTCGCGATCATACACGGCGACACCAGCTATTTTGGCGCGCCTCGATCGGTCACGACCGGCTCGCTGGCTCTGCTCGTGCCACCGGCGGATTCCACCGGAGAATGGTACGCCGTGGCCGCACCGGCGTCGCCACTCTCCGGCGCGCTCGGCGGCATTGACTGGGACAGTCTGCCGCCCATCACGACATCGCTGCACGCACCCGCCGGCCAGTGGAGCGGATTGCTCGTCGCGCGTGCACGTGAATTCGAGCGACAGCCGGTCATCGTGGGCACCGCGTCGGGTCGCCGCGTCGTGATCGTGAGTGCGTCCGGTCTCTGGCGCTGGCAATTCCGCGGCGGCGCGAGCGCCGACGCGTTCGCGGCCGTGTGGGGCAGTATATTTGACTGGCTCACTGCCGAACGCCCCGATCCGCGCGCAGCCTTTCCCGCGGAGGGCGTGGTGCGTGCCGGCGAGGCGATTCGCTGGCACCGTGGGTCCGGCTCGGACTCCGTGGTGGTAGTTCGGCTCGAACGGCGTGGTACGACTCGCGCGGATTCGATACGGCTCCGCTTCGCCCGGGATGCCAATGTTGCCGAAAGCGATCCGCTGGCCGCGGGCATCTACGACGTCCGGGTCAACGGAGGCTCGGCGGTGCTCGTGGTCAATGCGTCGCGCGAGCTGCTGCCGCGCGCAGCCAGGGTGGCAAGCGGCGTGGTGGGCGGCGCGGCCGAGCCGGGCGCGCGTCCTGGCCTCCGGGAATACTGGTGGGCGTACCTGCTCGCTCTCGCACTGCTGTGCACGGAGTGGATCCTGCGCCGCGTGCGTGGCCTGCGGTAGCGGTTGTGGTGAGCTGACTCTCGACTCTGCATTCGTCATGCGCATTCTTCGTCGCAAGGAAGACCTGCCCCGGCGCACACTCTGGCGCCGCATCAAGGACATCGCCCTCATGGACGTGGGGGTGCTCGTGCGCGGTGGCGTCAACCCCGGGTCGCTCGAGAAGCTCGAGGAACTGCTGCTCGAATCGGATTTCGGTGTCCCCGTGACGATCCGGCTCGTATCCGAGGTGGAGGGGCTGGCCAGCAAGGGGAAGATCAGGACCCAGGAAGAATTTCTCCAGGTGCTGCGCGATGGCATCGCCACCGCCCTGCGCACGGGCACCAGCGATCCGGCGCTCAACGTCGCGCCGTCGGGTCCGACGGTCATGCTCGTCGTGGGGATCAACGGAGCGGGGAAGACCACGTTCATCGCGAAGCTCGGTGCGCGACTGCGCGCGGAGGGGAAATCCGTGGTGCTGGCGGCGGGCGATACCTACCGCGCCGGCGCGATCGATCAGCTCCGCGTCTGGGCCGAGCGCACCGGGACGCACTTCGTGGGCTCGTCCGCAGGCAGCGATCCGGCCGCTGTGGCGTTCAATGCGATCGAGTCGGCGCTGGCGCGCAACGCGGATGTGGTGATCGTGGATACGGCCGGCCGGCTGCATACCCAGGACAACCTGATGACCGAGCTGCAGAAGGTTGCTCGCGTCGTCGCCAAACGGCTTCCTGGTGCGCCGCACGAGACGCTGCTGGTGCTCGACGGCACGATCGGACAGAATGCGGTGGCCCAGGCCCGATCCTTCGCGCAGGTCGTGCCGCTCACGGGCGTAGTGATCACCAAGCTCGATGGCACCGCTCGCGGCGGAATCGTCGTAGCCGTGCACGAAGCGCTCGACGTCCCCGTGAAATTCGTCGGCGTCGGCGAACAGCCGGATGATCTGCTGGCATTTGATGCCGATGCGTTTGCCGGAGAGCTGGTGAGCGGCAACTGGTAGCCGGGAGCCGATGCTCGCCCTCCCTTCCAGCGCGCAACCTTCAGCGACCATGCTCCTCTCCACGCCCGTCACGTATCTCAAGCACATCGGCCCGCAGCGCGCGGAAGCGCTGCGGCGCCTGGGCGTGATCACGGCGGGAGATCTGCTGCGCCATCTGCCGCATCGCTACGAGGACGCGAGCACCGTGTCACCGATCTCGGCGCTGCACACGGGCATGGAGGCGACGATCATCGGCACGGTCATCTCCAAGGGCATTGTGCCCACGCGCAAGGGGTTGCGGGTGTTCCAGGCGGTTGTGCGCGACGACACTGGACTGATTGAAGTCTCCTGGCCGGGACAACCTTTTCTGGATCGCGCAATTGCCAGGGAAGACGTGCTGCTGCTGCGCGGTGCCGTCCGATTCTTTCACGGGCGTCAGCTTCAGCCGCGCGAGTTCGTGAATCTGGGACGGGACGCGGACGGCACGCAGGGCGGGCGCGTCCTTGCCGTGTATCCCGCCACGGAGCGGCTGTCGCACAAGCAGATCCGCGCGCTCATCGATGAGCATCTGGAGATGCTGCTTGGACTCGTGCACGAATATTTCCCGCCGTCCCTTCTCCAGCGCGCCGGCGTGCCCTCGCTTCGCGACGCACTCCGCATGGTGCACCATCCGGCGGACATGCCTGAAGCGCTGCGCGGACGCTCCAGACTGGCCTTCGAGGAGCTGTTCTTCGTGCACCTGCTGCATGGCCGCGCGCGCGAGATGGCCCGTGAGACGCGTCGCGGCATCACGTTCACGAATCGCCGGGATCTCACATCGCGTCTCAAGGACGCGCTGCCATTCGAGCTGACCGGAGCACAGGTACACGTCATCCGGGACGTCGTCACGGACATGTGCAGTCCACGGCGCATGCACCGGCTCCTGCAGGGCGACGTCGGGAGCGGCAAGACCATCGTCGCGCTCTTTGCGGCACTCCTCGCGCTGGAGAACGGATTCCAGGCGGCGCTCATGGCGCCCACCGAACTGCTCGCGGAACAGCACGCGTGCACGCTGGAGCAGCTCCTGGCGCCCCTGGGCATACGGCCGCTCCTCGTGACGGGCAGCGTGCCACCTCGTGAGCGGCGCCTGGCGGATGAGCAGCTCGCGAGTGGGACGCCGCTCATCGTCGTGGGCACGCACGCCCTGGTGCAGGAGCGCACGCGCTTTGGCCGGCTGGGCCTCATCGTGATTGACGAGCAGCACCGCTTTGGCGTTGAGCATCGCGCGGCGCTGGGAGACAAGGGGGCCCGGCCGGACGTGCTTCTTCTGAGTGCGACGCCCATTCCGCGCTCGCTGGCGCTGACGCTCCACGGCGATCTGGATGTCAGTGTCCTGGACGAGCGCCTGCCGGGCCGGCGGCCGGTGCTGACTGCGCACCGGGCGGAGTCATCGCGCGCACGGGTGCTCGAGTTTGCCCGGAGCGAAGTCGGGAAGGGGCGGCAGGTCTATATCGTCTATCCGGTCATCGAGGAGTCCGAGAAGACCGATCTCAAGGCCGCGACCACGATGCATGCCGAACTCGCGGCGGGCGTCTTCGCCACTCATCGGGTGGGATTGTTGCATGGACGCCTGAGCGCGGACGAGCGCGACCGCACCATGCGCGCCTTCCGCGATCGCGAGCTGGATGTCCTCGTCGCAACCACGGTGATCGAGGTCGGCATTGACGTGTCCAACGCGACGGTCATGCTCATTGAGCATCCGGAGCGCTTCGGCTTGTCGCAGCTCCACCAGCTTCGCGGCCGAGTCGGCCGTGGCGCCGAGGTGAGCTACTGCATTCTGCTCGGCGATGTGAGCACCGAGGTCGCGGAGCGTCTCCGGGTCTTTCTGGAAACCGAGGACGGATTCACGATTGCTCGCGAGGACCTGCGGATGCGTGGCATGGGCGATCTCTTCGGCTCGCAGCAGAGCGGGCCACCCACTTTCCGCGTCGCAGATCCGCTGCGTGACGAGGAACTGAACCGCAGCGCCATGGCGCTCGCCGCGGAATATCTGGCGACCGATCCCGCGCTGGATCGCGCCGAGCACGCCGGCATTCGTACCGCGCTCGGCGAGCGCTTCGCTCGCGCGATCGAACTCTTCCGGGTGGGCTAGTTCACTCCGCCCCGCCACCCCGCCCCTGGGAATCGGGAATCGGGAATGGGGAATCGGGAAGGCAGTCCGCCCCCGTCCGCCGCCGCCCCCATTTCATCAAAACCAGGGAATCGACCTCCCCATTTCCACGATTCCCCATTCCCGATTGCCCATTCCCACGGGCAGGGTGACGTGGGGCGGTCATGGCTTTCGCTCCGAGAGGCGCTTCTTGATTCGTTCGAGCTCGGCGGTCCGCTTGTCGAGTTCGTCCTTGAGGCGCTGATTTTCCTTTTGCAGGTCCGCATTCTGCGCCACGCTGGCGGCTGCCGCATCGATCCTGGCGGCGTCGGCCACGTGCGCGGTGGAATCGGCGCGCCGCTGCAGCGAATCCATGGCCTCCGCGACGCTGCGCAGGACGACGGCCTCCGTGCGGTGCAGCACGAGGGAGCTGTCATTCAGGTACGCATCCAGGCTCTCGCGCGCGAGACGCGTGTTCGCTTTCGTGTTCGCGGGATCGAGCCTGAACAACGCCCGCCAGAAGTTCACCTCCCGGGTCTCCGGCGCATTCGGATGGCGCTGCGAGAATGCCGTGAGAATGTACTCCGCGTCGTCAAAGCGCGACTGCGCCGCCGCCAGCTCCGCCGCCGTGAGCGTCTGCTCCCAGTTGCCAAGTGGCGGAAGCGGTGACTGCTGGTGAATTGGCCGTGAACAAGCGGTGATGGCGAGCGCCGTCGCGAGTGCGACCAGACGCTTCACGCGGACACTCCAATGCTGGTCGGTGGTACGGTTCGAATGCGCTGGCCGGCACGTGTGGGGAGGACGATCTGGAAGGTCGTGCCCAGGTTGACGGTGCTCTCCACTGTGATGGTGCCGCCATGTGCCTGCACGATCTGCCGCGCGATCGCGAGCCCCAACCCTGTGCCGCCGTGTGACGCCGCGTCCTGATTGTCGGCCTGATAGAACTTCTCGAAGACATGCTGGAGTTGCTGAGGCGGAATGCCAACGCCGGTGTCGCGAACGATGAACTGCACGGCATCGTCCGACGAACCCGCCAGCAGTTCCACGGTGCCGCCGCGTTCGGTGAACTTGAATGCATTGGACAGCAGGTTACCGAGGACCTCGCTCACGCGATCCGGATCCCAGCGCACCTCGGCCGGCAGTTGGCCCAGATGCTCGATGCGAAAGGTGATTTCGCGCTGCAGCGCCAGCACCTGGAATGTCTCTTCGAGTTCGGTCAGGAACGGCTCCAGCAGCGTCGGGCGCAGATCCAGCCTGCTCCCGCCGGCTTCGAAGCGGCTCATGTCGAGCAACTGGTGCACGAGGCGCGCAAGCGAGCGCGTCTGCGTATCGAGCGTCCGGATGATTTCACGCATCTTCGGCGCGACCGGTCCGTAGACCTCCTCCTCGATGAGCTGCAGATAGCCCAGGATCACGTTGATCGGCGTCTTCAGTTCGTGCGACGCGATGGACACGAATTCGGCCTTCAGGCGATCGAGCGCCGCGAGCTGCTGCGCCATGGACCCGAAGCTCTGCGCCAGGTGACCAAACTCGTCACGGCGCGACGGCGAGATCGAAAGTCGGTGACCGAAGTCTCCATCTGCCACCGCCGCCATGCCCTGTTCCAGGTCGCGCACCGGGCGACTGATGCTGCGCCAGAGCAGAATCGAAATAATGAGCGCGAGGGTCGCTCCGACCGCCAGTCCCATGGCCGCCGCGCGGCGCGCCGCAGTGGTCTCCTCCGTGCCGGCGGCGACGAGGCGGCTCGATCGATCCCGCAGTAATCGCTCGGCGCTCGTCAGCTCGCGCTCGGTAAGCGACACGGCGGTCAGCAAATGGCGCGACGAAATCGTGTCGGCTGTCGCCCAGTGCCCCGCCGCGGCGGCCGCGTATTCGAGCGGGACGAAGTATTGCACCTGGTGGATGCCGCTCGAGATCCGTTCCGATGCGTTCGCCATGCTCAGCCGCTTGAGGGAATCGGCCAGGGTCTGCAGTTCCGTGAGCTGTGAATCCATGGCCGTCTTGTCCGCGGAGTCCTTGACCACCAGGATGGCGAGATCGAGGCGACGGAGCTCGTCGGTGCCCGCTCGCATCTGGTTGAGCACCAGGGATGCGGCAAAGTCCCGCGTCTGAAGCAGGGTGGTGATCTGATGCAGCGTCGTGAGCGACCGCAGGGCAATGGCGAGCGGCAGCAGCAGGACTAGCGCGATCGCGAAGAGGCCAAGAGCCAGTTTTGAGCGAATCGTCGCGCGCGCGGTCACAGGGCGATAAGTCAGGGTAGGAGGTCCGCGTCTGCGATCGGGGGGTGTGAGGCTGTATGCTTCATCGTACACGGAAACGCGAGTTCACGCCAGCGGGGCGCTGCAGGCGCCCCGCGCGCAGCCGTCATCTGTCGTTGACACATGGCTCCGGTGCGCGGTACCTTGCCGATCCCCGATAACTGTTCACACATCATAACACGACCAGTGCGTACGACGCGTATCGAGGATCTTCGCGCGTACGTGGGTCGCGCGGCCACCGTTCGTGGCTGGGTGACCCACGTGCGTTCGTCGGGCAAGATTGCATTCATGGTAATTCGGGATGGTACGGGACATCTGCAGGCAGTGTTGAGCCGCCCGCAGGTGAGCGATGACGTGTGGGCGCGGTTTGCCGAGCTTTCGATCGAGGCCTCCGTCGAGGTCACTGGCGACGTCCGTGCCGATGCACGCTCGCCCGGCGGGATCGAACTGGCGGTGACAGCGCTCGAACTCATCGGCACCAGCCCGCTCGACTATCCCATTCAGCCCAAGGAGCACGGCGTCGATTTTCTCCTCGACAACCGCCATCTCTGGCTGCGGGTGCCACGCCAGCGGGCCATCGCGCGCGTGCGCAACGAGGTGGAACAGGCCATTCATGACTTCTTCTACCAGCGCGGTTTTCTCCGGGTTGACACACCCATTCTCACGGCCGCCATCGGCGAACGCTCCGGGCTCTTCGAGACCGAGTACTTCGATGAGGGCAAGGCCTACCTCGCGCAGACCGGCCAGCTCTACGGCGAAGCCGCCGCGGCCGCCTTCGGTCGCATCTACACGTTCGGTCCCACCTTTCGCGCCGAGAAGTCCAAGACGCGCCGCCACCTTGCCGAATTCTGGATGATCGAGCCCGAAGTGGCGTGGAACGATTCGGACGACAACATGCGCCTGCAGGAAGACTTCGTCGCCTACCTCGTGGGCCGGTCTCTCGAGCGCTGCAAGCCTGAGCTGACGGAGCTCCAACGAGACACCAGCACGCTCGAGCGCGTCGTGCCGCCGTTCCCTCGCGTGAACTACACCGACGCCGTGGCGATGTTGCAGAAGAAGGGCAGTGCCATCCAGTGGGGCGACGATCTCGGCGCGGAAGATGAAAGCCGGGTGGTGGAGGAGTACGACCGGCCCGTGTTCGTATTCAACTATCCGCGCGAGGCCAAAGCCTTCTACATGAAGGAGAACCCGGCCGACCCGCGTACGGTGCTGTGCAACGACCTGCTCGCGCCCGAGGGCTACGGCGAAATCATTGGCGGCAGCCAGCGCGAGGATGATTACGACAAGCTCGTGCGCCGCATCGAAGCGGAACATCTGCCCATGGACGCGTATGGCTGGTATCTCGATCTGCGCAAGTACGGCACTTTCGTGCACTCGGGATTCGGGCTCGGCCTCGAGCGCACCGTGTCGTGGATCTGCGGGCTCGATCACTTGCGCGAGGCGATCGCGTTTCCGAGGTTGATGAACCGGGTCAGGCCGTGAGCGGGATGATCGCGACCGAACCGATGGATGCGCCGGCGCAGACCCTCAGTGAGCGGACATGGCTCACTGAGGCTCTGCCAATGGTTCATGCGCGCGATCTGCGGCGATCGGCGATCCCTCGATGATCAGCCCGGATCAGGTGCGCTTCACTCCCGCAGCCGGCGTGGCGGCCTGTTCGGGCGCCAGTCCCAGCTGGCGCATCAGCGTATTCGCGTCCCAATAGCGCCGCTGTGACGTGATGAGTCCGTTCCGGATTTCCATCACGTCGCAGAATGACAGCTCGACCTTCTTGTTCGTGGCCGCGATCGGCCCCGCAGGCGTGTCGAGCGGTCCCGTATGTGTGCCGTGGCCGGTGAATTCCACGACGGCTCCATCTTCGGTCGCCCCGGTGCGGACGATGTCCGCCTTGCTGTCGGGGAATGCCTTGGCCCAGCGTTCCAGGTCCTTCTTCACGCCCTCGGGTCCGTGCATGATCTCGCCCATGGTCATGTCGTGTCCTTCGAATCCCTCGCTTGCGAGCTTCGCGGCGGCATTGAAATCCCGCTTGTTGTACGCGTCGTAGACGCCACGGGCAATGCGCGTGTTGTCCTGTGCTGGCATGCGGTCCTCCCGGTGATGAAACTGCTGTCGCCTCGCCGTTGGGCGGGTCCATGATGTCGACGATGGGGTTGAGACCTCCTCCGTGATGCGGGAGATCCAATGTGGGGAGGGGCGGCAATTGCGCAAGAGTACGGGGACGAACATGTGCTCGCATCGGCCGCGTGGTGATCCGCGGCTCGAGTGACGCGTCTGTCACTCCTGTGCCTTCACCTCGTCCCATAGCTGGTCGAGCTCGGCGAGCGTTGCCGCTTCCATGGCGATCCCGCGCTCGCGAGCGAGCTGCTCCACACCCTCGAAGCGACGGAGAAACTTCGCGTTCGCTCTGTCCAGCGCCAGCGCCGAATGCACGCCCGCGCGACGGCACAGATTCACCACGGCGAAGAGCAGATCGCCGAGCTCGTCTTCGAGTGCGTCCCGTTGCCCGGTGGAATCGCCGTGCGCCAGCTGGTCGCGGACCTCCGCCAGCTCTTCCTCGACCTTCAGCGCGGGGCCTTCCGTATCACTCCAGTCGAAGCCGACGCCCGCGGCGCGGTCCTGCAGCCGGTGCGCACGGTGCAGCGACGGCAGCCCGCTTGGCAGTCCCTCGCCAAGCGAGTCGCGTCGCCTGGCTTTCATGGTCTCCCAATCCTGGCGGTGGCCGCCACCGTACAGGTGCGGGTGACGCTGTTTCATCTTGTCGATGAGCGAGGCCGCTACGTCGTGCGCATCGAACTGTCCTTCCTCTTCCGCGATCACCGAGTGGAAAAGCACCTGGAGCAGGACGTCGCCCAGCTCTTCGCGCATGTGCGCAATGTCGCCTGCACGGAGCGCGTCATCGAGCTCATGGGTCTCTTCGATGAGGTATGGGCGCAGCGACTCGTGCGTCTGCGTGCGGTCCCAGTCGCAGCGGGCGCGGAGATCGCGCATGAGCGCGAGCGCATCTTCAAGTGTCGGCTTATGTTGCATGGTTCCTCCGTAGCCGGTTATACTACCCGCCCGGGTGATGACACGTCAATGCAATCCGCGCTGATGCGCGCCTGGGTCGAGATTGATCTCGACGCGCTGCGGCGCAATGGCGTCGCGATGGCCGCGCGCTGCGCGGCGCTGCTTCCCATGGTGAAGGCGGACGCCTATGGCCTCGGTGCGGTTCCCGTGGCGCGGGCACTCGCGTCGCTCGCGCCGTGGGGATTTGGCGTAGCCACGGTGGACGAAGGACTGGAACTGCGCAACGCCGGACTCTCCGAGCGGATCATCGTGTTCACGCCGGTCATTGCGTCGCAGCTCCCGGCGCTGCGCGCCGCGCGGCTCACGCCGGTCCTCTCGTCGGCGGACGACATTCGAGTGTGGCATGCGCTGGGCGGCGGCCCGTGGCACCTCACCATAGACACCGGCATGAGCCGCGCCGGCGTGCGCTGGACCAACGTCGCCTCGCTCGCCGATCTGCTGCGGGAGGACACGCCGGAGGGTGCCTACACGCACTTTCACTCCGCTGAGCTCGATGACGCGAGTCGCACCGAGCAGGAGTCGCGTTTCGATCAGGCGGTGGCTGCGCTGCCGGTTCGCCCGGCCGTGCTGCACGCCGAGAACTCCGCCGCGCTTGCGCGCGTGATGCGATCGCGCTTCGACGTCGGACGTCCCGGCGTGTTCCTCTACGGCGTGGGCAGCGGCCGCGGCGCGCTCGTCACGCCGGAGCAGGTCGCCCACGTTCGGGCGCGCGTGGTTGCCGTGCGTGACGTGTGTGCCGGGGAGTCGGTGAGTTATGACGCGACATGGCGCGCGACGTCTCCGCGCCGCATTGCCACGCTGGCCATTGGCTACGCGGATGGCTATCGGCGCTCGCTCGGCAATCGCGGCGCCATTCTGCTCGGCGGGCAGCGCGCCCCTGTCGTGGGCGTGGTCACGATGGACATGACCATGGTGGACGTGACCGACGTGCCGTGCCGCGTGGGGGACGTCGCGACGCTCATGGGGCGAGACGGCGCCCAGGTGCTCACCACGGAGGAGGTAGCGACTGCGGCCGGTGTCTCGCCGTATGAATTGCTGACTGGGCTTCGCGGCCGGCTCAAGCACGTCGTCCTGCCCGGGGCGACGCCGTGACGCGTCGCGTCGTCCTGATTGTGCTCGATGGCGTGGGGATTGGCGCGGCCCCCGACGCGTCCGCCTACGGTGATGCGGGGAGCAACACGCTGGG
>Ga0207695_10001373_pt1 | contig 41313 bp, 35 predicted proteins | sample KBSC54metaG_FD_184354 | JGI IMG/M metagenome (GOLD analysis project Ga0207695, IMG submission 184354) | Corn rhizosphere microbial communities from Kellogg Biological Station, Michigan, USA - KBS C5-4 metaG (SPAdes) (version 2) | ecosystem: Host-associated > Plants > Roots > Rhizosphere > Soil...
AAGCACCCTGCCAAGTTGATCGTAATACTGTTTCGTCCAGTCGGTGCTCGAACCTGGGTTCGAGACTTTGGCGGTCCTCCCCATGCCATCGTATTTAGTGTACGTGGTGCTGCCGTCCGGCCCCTGTGATTCTGCCGGCCGGCCGAATGAGTCGTACACCGTCTGCGAAGAAATCACCTGGTCGTCGACCGTGTCCCGGTCTCTTTTCGTAGCGACAGTCGTGGCATTCGGATAGGAGAAGGTCGTGTGGGATTTGGCCGCGGAGTTACTGCTGAGCGAGCCTGCGGAGTCGAAGATGCGCACATCAGTCAGCCGGTCCAGATTATCGCTGTAGGCCAGGAGGGTCCGAATAGAATTTGGGTCGGTGTGCAACGTGACGTGCCCGGTGAAATAGTCGTACGAGAGTTTGGTCTGGTGGTTCAATGGATCGGGATCGTGGCCCCTCTTGGTGTGGGCGAATACCACTATGATCGCTGCGGCCACTTGGACAAAACGGAGCTTCTACACCCAAACGCCTCGCCATAATCCCTAAATCGCGGAACCCATTGACATGAATTTTTCTACCCCTATCCCGTTCACCCCCAATGCCTTACCCCCAAAACCCCCACTTGACACGTTTTCCCCTCAAAAACCCGTTGACAACAAACTTGCCCTGTCGTTTCAACGACTTGACTCTCCAGCTCTAGACTCGCCTGCTAAGTTACCAATTGGGGATATCTAATGCGAACAGAAGCTCAAATTGAAGCATCCCGCGCCAACGGACGCCGCTCCCAAGGCCCGGTCACTCCGGAGGGCAAAGCCCGCTCCTCACAAAATGCCTACCGCCACGGTCTCCTGACCGCCACCATCGTCCTCAAGACGGAGGAAAAGGAGGCCTTCGGTCAGTATCTCGACCAGCACATCCAGCACTTCCAACCCGCCGATGATGTCGAACTGAATCTCGTCGAGGAAATGGTCGGCGCCGCCTGGCGTGCCCGCCGTTCCGCCGGCATGCAAACCATGGTCTTCGACGCCGAATTCGCCGCCATCGAACTCTCCGGCTGCCTTGGCAACGATATGGTCGACGCCTTCAACCGCCTCGCCGCTTCGCCCGCCCTCGGCCTCTTCCACCGCTACGAAACCCATTACCACCGCATTTACCACCGCTGCATCCAGACCCTCCTCAAAGTTCAGAAGGCCCGCCCCAAGACCCCCGCGGAACCGGAATTACCAAACGAACCCAAGCCCGCCGCGCCAAACGAACCCAACCCCGCCGCCGAGGCCCCATCCCCAATCCCCACCCCCGCCCCTGCTCCTCTTCCCGACCCTTACTCGCACTTCGATTTCAGGTATAGGACACCGAGTCGCCAGGAGGATAGCCAATTCAATCCCGATGTGGACTAACAAATTCACTAGCCTGGCATCGTCGATAACTCAGGCTGACCCTGGCGCCGCGCTCTCGCCTGTCGATTGGATCAAACAAAAACTCGGCATAACTCCCGACGACCGTCAGGCCGCCTTACTCCAGGCCGCCGGTAAGCGCACCATTCTCAACTGTTGCCGCCAGTGGGGTAAGTCCACCATAACTGCCGCCAAGACTGTCGAACTCGCCTACCGCAAACCCGGCAGCCTCGTCATCGTCGTCGCCCCGGGCGCGCGCCAAAGCCACGAGTTCGTTCTCAAAGCCGAGGCCTTCCTCTCCCGCCTCAAGGTCAAGCCCAAAGGCGACGGCCAGAATCCCGTCTCCCTCGCCTTCCCCAACGGCTCCCGCATCGTCGGACTCCCCGCCGTCGAATCCACCATCCGCGGCTTCTCCGCCGTCTCGCTCGTCGTGGTGGACGAAGCCTCCCGCGTCCCCGATGACGTCTATCACGCCATCCGCCCCATGCTCGCCGTCAGCGATGGAGCCCTCTGGCTCATCAGCACCCCGCTCGGTAAACGCGGCTTCTTCCACGACACTTGGGCCAACGGCGGACCCGCCTGGCTCCGCATCCAGGCCACCGGACCCGAATGCCCGCGCATCAGCCCCGCCTTCCTCGACGAAGAGCGCCGCAGCATGGGCGCTCGCTACTTCGGCCAGGAATACCTCTGCGAGTTCACCGACACCCGCAGCGGCGTCTTCGATCCCGACCTCATCGCCCGGGCCTTCAGGTCCGATATCCAACCTTTGGTGTTCCCCCTATGACTCCTTCTATGTTTTCCCGCATCCGCACCCGCTTCTTCGCTGGCCTCGACCTCGGCCAGAGTAAGGACTACACCGCCATCGCCCTCGCCGAACGCGTCGAGGTGGAAGGCGCCTGGGACGCGGCCCGCTACGGCCATCCCCTCACGCCCGTGCTCGACCTCCGCTATCTCCAGCGTATCGAGCTCGGCACCCCCTATCCCGACATCGTCGATCGCGTCGTCGCCCTCACCCGCAGTCCCGAACTCGCCGGACGGACCCAGCTCGCCGTGGATGGCACCGGCGTCGGCCGCCCCATCGTCGATATGCTCCACCGCGCCCGCCCCCAGTGCGCCATGCTTCCCGCCCTCATCACCAGCGGCGATTGCCAAACTTTCTCCGGCGGCTATTATCGACTCCCTAAGCGCGATCTCATCGCTCGCGTCATATCCGCCCTTCAGCGCCAAACCCTCCGCATCGCCGCCAACGTCCCCTTCTCCGCCGACCTCACCCGCGAGATGACCAACATGGAAGTCCGCATCACCTCTTTCGGCACCGAACAATTCGGCGCCTGGCGCGAAGGCGCCCACGACGACCTCGTCTTCGCCGTCGCCCTCGCCTGCTGGGCCGCCGAAAACTCCGGAGTCTGGCATTGACCCCAAGCGAGCGTAGCGAGCCAGTCGCTTTTTCCCCACCCCGCCTTTCCCCGCGAGCGCAGCGAGCGCACTAATCCTCTGGCCCCTGGCCCCCGGCCCCTGGGCCCCGCTTTTCCCCTGGCCCCTGGCCCCCGGCCCCTGGCCCCTGGCCCCTGGCCCCTGGCCCCTGGCCCCTGGCCCCTGGCCCCCGGCCCCTGGGCCCCGCTTTTCCCCTGGCCCCCGGCCACCTGCTAAGATTTCAGATAATCAATCCGAAAAACTCCGTTGTTGCGCGAAGAGTTTTTCCTGAGAACTTAATGTCGACAACCAGAACATCCCCTGAACTGCTGCCGGAAGGGATACCCGGCCACAAGACTCCCGTGCCGCCCGGCCCCGGAAAATCCAAAAAACGCGGCCTCATTTGGGTCCTTTTTCTGCTCATCATCGGAGGGGTAACAGGGTATGCCGTCTGGCATGCCGGCGACCCGAGCACCGCGCCCAAAACCCAGGGCGGGGGAGGGGGAGGCGGCGGTAGAGGCCGCGGCGGTGGCGCCGGACCCGTCCCTGTCGTCGTGGCCAAGGTCTCCCGATCCAGTATCCCCGTCGTTCTCAACGGACTCGGCAACGTCAGCCCCTACTACACTGTCGTCGTCAAATCGCGCGTCGACGGCCAGTTGATGAAGATCCATTTCAGCGAAGGCGATCTGGTGCAGGCCGGACAGACCCTCGCCGAAATCGACCCGCGTCCGTTTCAGGTCCAACTCGACCTCGCCCAGGCGACGCTCGCCAAAGACCAGGCCCTCCTCAACAACGCCAAACTCGATCTCGCGCGCTACAAGGAACTGGTGAAGACCAACGCCATCCCCACCCAGACGCTGGACACCCAGACCGCGCTGGTCGCGCAGTTTGAAGCCACCACCAAACAGGATGCCGCCAACATCGAAAACGCCAACCTGCAGTTGACTTATGCCAAGGTCACCGCGCCCATCACCGGTGTCTTGGGTCTCCGCCTCGTCGATCCCGGCAACATCGTGCGCGCCGCCGACGCCAACGGCATGGTCACCATCACGCAGCTTCAGCCCATCTCCGTCCTGTTCACCATCCCCGAGGACGACCTGCCGCAGGTCACGCGCAAACTGCGCTCCGGCATCAAGCTTCCCGTCGAAGCCTTCAATCGCGATCGCTCCAGGAAGTTGGCCGCCGGCATGTTGATGACCCTCGACAACCAGATCGACAGCAGCACCGGCACTTCCAAGATGAAGGCCGTTTTCGACAATAAAGATTACGCGCTCTTTCCCCAGCAGATGGTCAACATCAGCCTGCGCGTCGATACCCTGGAGAACCAGCTCGTCGTGCCCACCGCGGCCGTACAGAATGGCCAGCAGGGCACCTTCGTCTACCTCGTCGACGAGGATTCCCGCGTGCACCTCAAACCCGTGCAGGTCGGGATCACCACCGCCACCGAGTCCAACATCCTCAGCGGCATTTCGGAAGGCGATCGCGTAGTCATCGATGGTACCGACAGGCTGCTCGAAGGCGCCGCTGTCCGCGTGCGCAAAGCCGGCGAAATGGAGAACCCTCCGGGCTTCGATCCTAACGCCGGCGGACGGCGCGGTGGACGCGGCGGCAAGAAGGGCGACGGCCAGGGCCGCAAAGGCGACGGCCAGGGCCGCAAAGGCGACGGCGGAGGCCCCGGGCGGTGAGTCCCTCCCGCATATTCATTCTCAGGCCGGTGGCTACGTCGTTGATGATGGCCGGTGTTGTGCTGATCGGCGTTACGGCGTTCCGTCAGCTCCCGGTCTCGGCCCTACCCCAGGTCGATTACCCCACCATCCAGGTGCAGACGTTCTACCCCGGCGCCAGCCCCGAAGTGGTGACGTCCTCCATCACCGCGCCGCTGGAGAAGCAGTTCGGCCAGGTCCCCGGACTCACGCAGATGACCTCGATCAGCTCTTTCAGCAGTTCGCTGATCACCCTCCAGTTTTCGCTCGACCTCAACATCGATATCGCCGAGCAGGAAGTCCAGGCGGCCATCAACGCCTCATCCAGTTTCCTCCCCAATAATCTCCCGTTCCCTCCTCTCTATAGCAAGACGAATCCCGCCGACGCGCCCATTTTGACGCTCGCTATCACGTCCTCCACCGTGCCGCTGCCGAAGATCGAAGAGTTGGCCGAGACCCGCATGGCGCAGCGCATCTCGCAGCTCCGGGGCGTCGGCCTGGTCAGCATCAGCGGCGGACAGCGTCCCGCCGTTCGCGTGCAGGCGAACCCCACAGCTCTCGCGTCCTATGGCCTCAGTCTCGAAGCCCTCCGCACCGCGCTGAGCAGCGCCAACGTCAACATGGCCAAAGGCAGTTTCGATGGCCCCGACCTCGCCTGGACCATCAACAATAACGACCAACTCCGCACCGGAGATCAGTACGGGCCCATCATTCTCGCCTACCGCAACGGCGCGCCCATTCGCGTCCGCGATGTGGCCACCGTGATCGATGGCGCCGAGAACACCAAGCTCGCCGCCTGGGTCAATGCCGACCGCGCCATCGTGATCAACATCCAGCGCCAGCCCGGCACCAATATCATCAGCGTGGTCGATACCATCCAGGCCATCCTCCCGCAGATCCAGGCCTCCCTGCCCGAAGGCATCAACGTCCGCGTCATCAGCGACCGCACCACCACCATCCGCGCCTCCGTGCTCGACGTCGAATTCGAACTGCTGCTCACTACCGGCCTGGTCGTGCTCGTTATCTTCCTGTTCCTGCGCAGCGCCTCCGCCACCATCATTCCCGGTATCGCCGTGCCCTTGTCCCTCGTGGGCACCTTCGCGGTCATGTACCTGCTGGGCTACAGTCTGGACAACCTCTCGCTCATGGCGCTCACCATTTCCACCGGCTTTGTGGTGGACGATGCGATCGTCATGATCGAGAACATCTCGCGCTATATCGAGCAGGGTTATTCGGCCATGGAGGCCGCGCTGCGAGGCTCGGAGGAGATCGGCTTCACCATCGTATCTTTGACCGTTTCCCTCATCGCCGTGCTCATCCCCCTGCTGTTCATGGCAGATATCGTGGGCCGCCTCTTCCGCGAGTTTGCCGTGACGCTGGCCGTCACCATCATTTTTTCGGCCTTCGTCTCCCTCACCCTAACGCCCATGATGGCCGCGCGCATTCTAAAGCACCATCCCGAATCCGAGCAGGGCAAGCTCTACCGCTGGTCGGAATGGTGTTTCGTGAAAACCATCGAGGGGTACGGCGCCATGGTCCGCGTCGTATTGCGCCACCAGCCCCTCACCATGCTGGTTGCTGTCGGCACGCTCGGCCTTACCTTCTACCTCTACATGATCGTGCCCAAGGGCTTCTTCCCGGTGCAGGATACCGGCGCGTTGCTCGGCATTTCACAGGCCCCCGAAACGGTGTCGTTTTCGGCCATGTCGAAGCGTCAACAGGAGGTGGCCGACGTCATCCGCAAGGATCCGGCAGTCCAGAATCTCACCTCCTTCATCGGCGCCGATGGCGTGAACACCACCATGAACAGCGGCCGCATTCAGATCACGTTGAAGCCGCTGGAAGAACGCGGCGACGTCACGGCCGTCGACGTAATCCGCCGCCTCGAGCCTGCGCTGCACCAGGTCTCCGGCATCGAGCTATACCTCCAGCCGGTGCAGGATCTGACCGTGGAAGACCGGCTCAGCCGCACCCAATACCAATACGCCCTGGACGCTCCCGATAAGGCGCTCCTCGATCAATGGGTGCCGCAGCTTCTGGATAAGATGAAGGCCCTGCCCGAACTCCGCGACGTCGCCAGCGACCAGCAGAACAATGGCATCGGTCTCCTCGTCGATATCGACCGCGACAGCGCCGGCCGCCTCGGCATCACGCCGCAAAACATCGACGACACGCTCTACGATTCCTTCGGCCAGCGCCAGATCTCGACCATCTACACGCAGACCAATCAGTTCCACGTCATCCTCGAGGTCGCGCCGCACTATCAGTTGGATTCGGCCGCGCTCGGCAATCTGTACGTGCCCATCGGCTCGGCATCGGCCAACCTGGCTTCCACCATCGCCTTGGCCGGCACCAACAGCGCGCTTACCGGAGCTGCCGCCCTCGCCCCGGCCCCGCTCCGCTCGTTGATCCGGGCCAAGACCATCGCGTCCCCCATCACCATCAATCACCAGAGCCAGTTCCCGGTCGTGACGCTCTCCTTCAACCTCGCTCCGGGCGCCTCGCTCGGCTCCGCGGTCCAGCATATTAAGGACGCCACCAGGCAGCTCAACATGCCGGCCAGCATCGAACCCACCTTCCAGGGAACGGCCCGCGCATTTGAGAATTCGCTGGCCAACGAATCCACCCTGATTCTGGCCGCCATGGTCACCGTTTACCTCGTCCTCGGCATTCTGTACGAGAGTTTCATCCACCCCATCACCATCCTCTCCACGCTGCCATCCGCCGGAGTCGGCGCCATCCTTGCCCTCATCCTCTTCAAGAAGGACCTGGATGTGATTGCGCTCATCGGTATCATCCTGCTGATCGGTATCGTGAAGAAGAACGCCATCATGATGATCGACTTTGCGCTCGAAGCCGAGCGCAACGAGGGCAAGACGCCGGAAGAGGCCATTTACCAGGCCTGCCTGCTGCGCTTCCGTCCCATCATGATGACCACCATGGCCGCGCTGCTCGGCGCGGTGCCGCTGGCATTCGGCAGCGGCGTAGGTTCCGAACTGAGAAAGCCGCTCGGCATCTGCATCATCGGCGGACTGCTTCTCAGCCAGGTCCTCACGCTCTTCACCACTCCCGTGATCTACTTGTACTTCGGCCGGGCCGCGGCCTGGGTCAGCCGCATGCGCGGCGTCACTCCGAATCAAGAGCTGACCGTATGAGCATCTCGACGCCATTCATCAAAAGGCCGGTGGCCACCACGCTCTTTCTGGTGGCCTTCACGCTGGCTGGCGCCATCTCTTATACTCTGCTCCCGGTCGCGGCCTTGCCGGAAGTCGATTTCCCCACCATCATGGTCAGCGCCAGCCTGCCGGGAGCCAGTCCCGAGGTCATGGCCGCCGCCGTGGCCACTCCGCTCGAAAAGCAGTTCACCCACATTTCCGGCGTCAGCGAAATGACGTCCCGCAGTTCCGTGGGCTCTGCTAACATCACCCTGCAATTCGATCTCACCCGCGACATCAACGGCGCGGCACGCGAAGTCCAGGCAGCCATCAATTCCGCCGCCGGCTATCTTCCCGCCAATCTTCCGTCCCGCCCGCGATACCGTAAAATCAACCCCGCCGATCAGCCCATTCTCCTGTTGACCCTCGAATCCGACGTCGTGCCACGGCCGCAGTTATACGACATCGCATCGTCGGTCTTCGCGCAGCGCCTGGCTCAGGTAGAAGGCGTGGGTCAGGTCAGCGTCGGCGGGAGCTCGCTCCCCGCCGTGCGTGTCGAAGTCAATCCGCAGCCGCTGTCGCGCTACAACGTGGGACTCGATCAGGTTGGCTCCTTCCTGCAAAGCGCCAACGCCAACCGCCCCAAAGGCTCCCTCGCGAACTCCGAGCAGGAGATCCCCATCTATACGACTGACCAGCTCTTCCTGGCCAAAGACTACCAGGATCTGGTCGTGGTCTACCGCAAAGGCGCCCCCGTTCGCCTGTCCGATCTCGGCCGCGTGATCGATGCCAACGAAGACGTCCGCAATTACGGCGTCGTCAACGGCAACCCCATGGTCCAGATCCAGGTCACCCGCCAGCCGGGCGCCAACATCGTGGAGACGGTGTCACGCATCCGGGCCTTGATGCCGCAGTTCCAGGCGCAGCTTCCTCCCACCGTCCGCTTCAAGATCGCCAGCGACCGCACCACCACCACCCGCGATTCGCTCCACGACGCGCAGCGCAACGTCATCGTCTCCATCGGGCTGGTCGTGCTCGTCGTCTTCTGCTTCCTGCGCAGCGGCTGGTCCACCTTCATCCCCAGCGTCTCCGTGCCGGTCTCCATCATCGCCACGTTCGGCGCCATGTACCTGTTGGGCTACACGCTCGACAACCTCTCCTTGATGGCGCTGACCATCGCCACGGGCTTTGTAGTTGACGATGCCATCGTCGTGATCGAGAACATCACTCGTCATCTCGAAGGCGGCATGTCGCCGATGCAGGCCGCCGTGAAAGGCGCCTCGGAGATCGGCTTCACCGTGCTTTCCATGAGCGTGTCGCTCATCGCCGTCTTCATCCCGATCCTGATGATGAGCGGCGTGGTCGGCCGTCTCTTCCGCGAGTTCGCCGTCATTCTCTCCGCAGCCATCTTCATTTCGATGGTCATCTCGCTCACCGTGGTCCCCACCATGTGCGCGCATTTTCTGAAGGAAGACCGCGGCCACGGCTACCTGTACAACCAGACCGAGAAAATCTATCGCTGGGTTCTTTCCACCTACGGCTCGGCGCTCGAGTTCGTCTTGAAGTACCCCGCATCGATCCTGGTCACGATCCTGCTCACGCTGGCGATCAACGTCTACATGTATAACAAGGTGCCCAAGGGCTTTTTCCCGCAGCAGGACACCGGCCGCTTGCAGGGCGCCGTCATGGGCCAGCAGCACATCTCCTACCAGGCGCTGTCGACCAAAGCCAAATGGTTCGAGGAGCAGATCCGCAAGGATCCCGACGTCGAAGTCGTTACCATGACGGTCGGCTCCAGCGGCGGTGGATTCGGCGGCGGCAACTCGGCCCAGATCAACGTGCAACTCAAGCCGGAAGGCGTTCGCAAGGCCACCTCCGACCAGGTCGTCGCACGCTTGCGCCGCCAGACATCCGGTGTCCCCGGCGCCACCCTCTACCTGCAGAATTCCCAGGACGTGCGCGTCGGCGGTCGCCAGAGCAACGCGCAATACCAGTACACTCTGCAAGCCCCGGATTTCGACTCCCTCACTCTATGGGGGCCCAAGATGCTGGAGCGGCTTGCCACCTTACCGGAGATCGCCGACCTCAGCTCCGACCAGCAGAATTCCGGACTCTCGGCCAACATCCTGATCGACCGCGATACCGCCTCCCGCCTCGGGCTCACCGCGCAGGCCGTCGACTCCGCTCTCTACGATGCCTTCGGCCAGCGGCAGGTCTCCGTCATGTACAAGTCGATCAACCAATATCATGTGGTCCTCGCCTTGCAGCAGCAATGGTGGTCCAGTCCCGACTTTCTGAATTCCATTTACGTGCAGACGCCGCGCGGATCGAACGTGCCTCTGGCCGCGTTCACTCACTTCTCCGAAGGCATAACTCCTGTTTCTCTGCCGCACCAGGGTCAGTTCCCCGCCACCACGCTTTCGTTCAATCTGGCCGAAGGGGTCGCGCTGAGCGATGCCGTGGCCGCTATCAAGCGCGCTGAAGTCGAGATGGGCCTTCCCACAAACATCACCGGCAAGTTCGCCGGAACTGCGCGCGCCTATCAGGAAGCCCTGAACAATCAGCCGGTGCTCATCCTGACCGCGCTCGTCGCCGTCTACATTGTGCTGGGCATTCTCTACGAGAGCCTCATTCATCCGCTCACCATCATCTCGACTCTGCCCTCGGCCGGCGTCGGCGCGTTGGTCGCGATCGTGATTTTCAAGAGCAGTCTGGACATCGTCGCCATGATCGGCATCATCCTGCTGATCGGCATCGTGAAGAAGAATGCGATCATGATGATCGATTTTGCCCTCGCAGCGGAACGCAACGAAGGCATGAATACCCGTGACGCCATCTACCAGGCCTGCCTGCTGCGCTTCCGGCCCATCATGATGACCACTTGCTGTGCCCTCCTCGGCGGGCTCCCCATGGCCCTCGGCTGGGGCGCCGGAGCCGAGCTCCGCAAACCCCTCGGCATCGCCATCGTCGGCGGCCTCGTCGTCAGCCAGATGCTGACCCTCTTCACCACCCCGGTGATCTACCTTTATTTCGACCGCCTTCGCAAGCGCTTCACCCGCACCAAGCCCAGCTTCGAAAATCGCCCCGGCTTCCTCATCCCCGGCGGCGTCCCCTCCGGTGATTGAAGCTCTGAAATCACGCGCTCGCCTTCGCGACCGGCGCGAAATGATGCACGCGCCCATATCGGAGCCGCGACCTAAGGGAGCGTGATGCCGACCGCCGTAAACGATGCTCTGTATAATCAGAGTTGACTATCTGAAACCCAACCAGCGGAGGACACTATGAACGAGGAGACGAAGATCGCGTCGCGCCGCAGGCTCTTGTCACTGAGCACAGCGGGCGGGATGATGGCCATGTTGGAAACGCCTCCCATGGCCCAGGCGGCGGAGCCCGGCGCTCCGGCATCGCCGTGGAGCAACGTCAAAACCTTCGGTGCCGCCGGCGATGCGGCCACCGACGATACGGCTGCCTTTCAGAAAGCCATGGATGCCGCCGCCAAATCGGGCAGCATGACTGTGTACGCGCCTCCCGGAAAGTATCTGTTCCGCGGCGTTCTCAACGTACCCAATGGGGTGACTCTGCGCGGCTCCTACACGTGCGTGCCTTCGCACACCGGCCTCCGCGACAACGTGCAGCCCAAGCCCGGCGACGACGGCACGGCCTTCTTCGTCACGGCCGAAAAGGGCAAGGAGAACGGCAATCCGTTCATCACCCTGAACACCAACAGTTCCCTCTGCGGGATGACCATCTACTATCCCGAGCAGGTGACCGACGCCGCGCCCATTCCCTACCCCTGGACCATCGTCATGCGCGGCAAGAATCCCGCCCTGTTCGACGTGGAGTTGCTCAACCCGTACCAAGGCATCGACGCCAGCCGCAATGAGCGTCACAACATCCGCAACATCACCGGCCAGCCGTTACGCACCGGCATCTACGTCGATGCCATCTACGACATCGGCCGCATCGAAAACGTCCACTTTAATCCCTGGTGGAGCGGCCGCAAGAAGGTCTACGACTGGCAGACCGAGAACGGTGAGGCCTTCGTCTTCGGCCGCGCCGACTGGGAATACGTAATCAACACGTTCTGTTTCGGCTATCGCGTGGGCTACAAGTTCATCAAGTCGGCTACCGGCGAATGCAACGGCAACTTCCTGGGCATCGGCGCCGACGATTGCAACCGCGCGGTGCTGGTCGAACAGAGCGCCCCCTATGGGATCCTGATCGCCAACGCCGAGTTCACCTCGTTCCACGGCAACGATCCGACCATGGTCGAAGTCGGACCCGCGCACCACGGCGTTGTCCGCATCAGCAACAGCGCGTTCTGGGGTCCATGCAACCAGATCGCCAGGATCGGCGGCCCCGGCACCGTCGGCTTCACCGACTGCACCTTCGTGCAGTGGGGCAAGGAGAAAGAAGTGGCGGCCATCCAGGCATCCGGCGGCAGCCTCCTGATTCGCGGCTGCGACTTCCGCCAGAAGAAGCAGCACATCTCGATCGCCGAAGGCGTCCGCGCCATCGTCACCGGCAACCTCTTCGCAGGCGCCCCCCAAATCCAAAACGCCTCCGGCGTGAACGCGCAGATCGCCCTCAACGTGGGCTCGTGAGAATTGAATGGATGGTGGGCCTGTGCAGACTCGAACTGCAGACCTCTACCGTGTCAAAGTGGCCAAGGCCCTTTTGCTGCTTCTCTTCCCGCCTAAGTAGCTGATTATACACGAGCGTGTGTGGGCCAATTTTAGGCCACACGACATCAATCGGGCCAGGATGGGCCAACGCCCGTGTCGGTTATTCAGGGCTGTATGACGTGTGGTTGTGGGGTCCTCGACCGTTTGGCTTCGCGGCCTTTAGCCGGTGATAAAGCCTCGTGAATTCGGCGAACTTGTCGCGGTCATCGGGATTCAAAGCATTCTCGTACCACTGAATTATGCTAGGCGCGAAGAAATCTTGCATCGCCGATGTCTCAACGATCCGGTGATTAATGAGGAACGAGAGATACTCTAACGTGTTGAAAAAGGCCGGCTTGAACTTACCGTCAGGTCGGTCCAGAAGACGAATATCTCTGAAAATACTCTCAAGAGTTTGAACGGAGATCGCTTTGGCTTGGAGCTTGACGGCGTTCGTGTTTGCCTCAAGAGCTCGGCGTGCGAGAAGAACGCTGATGCCGGCAAACGCAGCCGCAGCAATAGCCGCTATTGTTGAAACTGCGGTCCAAACAGGGAATCCGCTAGTTTGCTGCGCTTCCGGAAAATAGTTATTTACTATCTGAACCAGTATCACTTGGAGGTTGAGACTCCACGATCTGAGGGGTTGCCGTCTGTTGTGTTGAAGGATCGGCCGGGGGAATCTGCCCCTGCGGCTTCGAAACCTGTGAAGCGACAACGTACGCCTTCTGATTCTCGGCGGAAGCCGGTTTCATCATGGCCTTCTCCAACGCCTCTCTGTTATCCATAGTCCAATTGTACTAAAACGTGCAGATTTCACGGTAAAATGTGGATGGAGAGTCGCCCGATGCAGAAGAGTGCACTCAAGAAGAATTCCAACAGTTGGGTCAAAATTAGGCCCGTCGCGAAGCGGTTCGTTGGGAAGAACGGTGTTCCGCTTCCGCCCGTCGATGACCAGTGGTCGATGGTGGTACAAGACGACGGCGTCTCAATCAGCAATCCGCATACGGGTCACGGTACTGTCTTAGCTTTTGATCAGATCCATCATTGGGGAAGCGATCCTGCGAGCGGCGCGCGCTGCGGAATGCTGACGCTGAACACTCAGGTGAATTTCGGAGGCTATTCTCTTTGGGTAGAGCCAACCTTCCGACCTGGTGAAGCTTTGCCGGATGCTTTCGGAAACATTCAAGACTGGAAGCGAGAAAATGACGTAGCGTACGTCCGAAGTCTCATGCCTTTGTCAGTTGCTTCGGAGCAGCCAACGTTGACCGTGCTTCCAACATCCATCGGAGGCATTCTGGCGTTTGGACTTGTCTGTTTTGGGATCGGAATGCTCGCGGCAAGAGCTTGAGCGACGGCCCGCCTATTCAACAGGTGTGATCAAATTGGCTGTATGCCGAACTCTATTCGATCATGTGCCAATCTCGCTGGCGTGTTTCTATTATGGACTGAGGAGGTCGCGGACAACCCCCCATGGCTCGGCCATGTTCTGCTACGACCCATTGAATTCTCGTTCGAAACGGCGTGGGGTCCTGTTCGGCACTCTACGCAACCCTGGCACGATCCCTTTAAAGCGAGGACCGAAGAGATAGCAAAAGAAGGATGCGTCATAACGATCTGCAATCGCTTTCAAGAATATGCTCACCGGATTGGTGAGATTCAATGGAGGGCGTGCGACCTCAATGACGAACAGTGGAAAGCGGAACTCGGGAAATATATGCAACCATAACGGTGATGATTTGAAAGAAGACCTTATGCGTGCGGTCTTCGAAATCTCACCACAAGTGTCGCGCGTCGCGCATTGACCAGTCCAGCCGGCACCGGTAGCGCCTCGAGCAAGCGCAGTTCGCCAGTTGCGGGGTCCTCGTAGATAAGACGCGAGCCGTCCTGCTCGATCTCGCAGCGCAAGATGGTCAAGACCTGTTGCAAGCGGTCCGATTTTGGTGCGGCCGTATGGAGCAGTCGGTAAGCTTCGAAGAGCGGATTCATTTGAGACCCTTTAAGGTTAGCAAAGAACATTTTTTGGTGAACTGCGGTCTAATAGTCTGGAAGGAGCATCAAAGCGCTTCATGGCTACACCCGACGAGCTTGATAAAATGATCGCGGATTTGCACATCGAGATTCCGCTCAATCCTGAGACCAGCGAGAAGCGCTCTTTTCGATCCTTTCAAGAGTTCCGGCAGTTTTTCGATAGCGAGGTGGCGTTCTGGAACGGAGTCAACATTGGTGAAACGCGTCAACCGTTCCAGGGCATTGCAAGCTTCTTAGCGCAAGCTCAGGCGGATCCTGCTAACAGCCGTAATTACATTAATCAGGCGGTGAATGCTATACGCAACGCCGGCGGGCGCCTTATCTATTCGCACACCGCCCCGGGCTAAATTCTTAAAGGAACTTGCATCGAAGAATGCTGAGGCAGCGAAAACAGCATACGCCTATTTTCAGGGGTCGCTCGGGGGCTCTTACGGGTCAACTCTTCAGCAGAGCACGGGGCTTGACGGAGCTGTAGCGGCGTGCCTCTTCAACCACCCGGAGTTTATATCTTCATCTCAAGCTGCGGAAGTGATCGCATTCCACGAGAGGCGCGCTGAAATGGAGGTCTTCCGGCAATCGGTTGAACACTGGCGAAATGAGCTCACCTCCGAAACGGAGCGCTGGTCAGGGGAGACGAAGTCGGAGATCACTGAGTTCTTGGATTCCAGTCAAAAGTTATTTCAAGAACATAACACGAGCCAGACGGAGGCGTTCGGACGTGCCATGAGTGAATTTAAGGCGAGATCCGAGGAACTCGAAACACTATACCGAACTAAACTGCGACTGGACGAACCGGCAGCCTATTGGAAGAGCTTAGAGAAGGCGTATATCACTCAGGGTCGCTGGTGGATTGGGGGAACCGCTGGCGCCATTCTCGTATTGGCTGGGTGGGTATCATACCTTCTATACAGGCCACCGGCTATCATCACGTCCGACAAGTTTACACTCGGAGGCTTCAAAGCTGCAATTTTCATCGCGGCCGTGATTTCTGGATTCCTTTACCTGACAAATCTTGGAGCCAGGGTCGCGACCAGTTCCTATCATCTTGCGAGGGACGCGCGCGAACGCCTCAACCTTACCCACGTGTTTCTCGCACTGATTAAGGACAATGCGATCGAATCCAAAGAACGCGAGATCATTTTCTCTGCACTGTTCAGCCGCTCTGACACTGGGCTGCTGAAACACGACTCCGGCCCGACCATTCCCACCCCGCTCGGATCAATTCTGGAACATGTAAAGCCAAAGTGAGACCCTTATTTCGCGAAGCACTCCGGACAATGATCAGAGCAAAAGAACCCGTGCTTCTTGGTTGGCATATGCAGTTCTTGCGGCCAATTCTCGCACACGTCGCAACGCCCTTTTAACAACCTAGCCATGTGGCATCTCGGTTCGGCAGGCTTTACGCGCTTTGATCGTTTCATCTCGAATTCCCCGGTCTAATTCGATAGCCCGTGATGCTGCAGTACCGTGATCACATCGGCGAGCGTCACCGGTGTGGTGGCAACACGCGTACTCAGCACCTGTGTGCTGTTGATCTGTACGGACGTTGGTAGCAGCGTCAAAGCCGTTGCACCCCCAGAGCCGACCAGTATGCCCTGAGAAGTGCTGAAGCCCCACCCGTTGCCGGAAGCATCAGTGATGGAGGCCACGCCGTTGCCTACTGCAGTCCGCGCCGAGGTGGACGAATTGAAGATGGCCAAACCACTCGGTGAGATTGATACCGTGTAATTCACGCCTGAAATGTTCTGAACGATTTGGAAATAGTTGGTCTTGTCCAGATTGATCGTAGTTGAACCGTTGATGACCGAGAGTGCGGCATTGGCGATCGTGACGCCTCCGCTTCCGACGGTTACGCTCGATCCTGACCCAGTTGGCCCGATGATCGTCACTCCGCCAGAAGTCACCTGTACCAGGTTCGCCGTCGTGCTCGAGCCGGCATAGATAGCCATACCCGCGGAAGTGATCTGTGCGCTACCCCCGCTCGTCGTGTTGGCGATCGTGACGCCACCCGAAGCGATCGTCACGGTATTAACAGGGGAGGTGTTGCTATTGGACAACGTGAGGCCTCCTGCCCCTATGACCACACTGCCGCCTCCGCTGTAAGCGAAGGTTGCGGTGCCAGTGAATAGGGCGTTTCCAGCGACCAATTTGTTCACGCCGATAGCGTTGACGATGAATGCCCCGCCACTCGTCGTGAACTCCGAGCCGAAGCCGTACGCGTTCACCAGGTTAACGGCCGCCTGCGTCAATGTGGGATTACCACCAACCGTCACAACTGCGTAATCGGAGGACAAGCGGAGATTGAGTCCGGCCACATCGTTGTAGATCGGACCGGTGATTTTCACTACCGGCCGACCGCTGCCGTCTTTCCCGATGTTCGTTCCGAGCGTGTTCGGGTTGATCGTGCTCGCATCGAACGTCTGCGGGTGCGGATCCGGCGTCAGGTCGAAGTGATCGGCGCCACCAGCCCAGCAGGTCTGGAGCGTCATTACGCCGGTTCCACCGTTGATGTCCGTACCGCGCCGGCTGACTGCATACAGCCTGAAACGGAACGTCCGGTAAGGATTTGCAGTAACCCCGTCATCCAACAAGTTGGGCGGGTAAGTCCAGTCTGGCGGAGCATCACCGATGAGCTGAACAGTGCTGCCGGGGATCGAGGCGCCGCCTTGAATGGCTCCACTGTCAGTGTGCCACCGGCCAAGGTACGAGCCGGTGGGGTCTTGGTTGTCGCCCTCCTTGTCCGGAGCGGGCGTCCACACGCCGCTGATAATTGCGCCCTTCTGGACGGTGACAAAGCTGAACCAGTAATTGATGTCAGAGACGCGCGACGGCTGCGTCCAGTCGAGCTCGTTATAAATCCACCACAGAGTATTGGCCGCATCCCGACCGTACCGGATCGTGTGACCCGTGCCGTCCGGAATGAATTGAGCGTTCGTGATGTCGGTCGCCAGGCAGGCACCGACGGCCGTGACGGTGAAGGGCGTGCAGGAAACAGCTCCGCCAGGCAGAGTCAAACCTCTAGTCGTATCTCCAGCTACGAAGCCAGTAACGCAAGCAATCGTCCACGTTTCGTTCGTGGCTGTGGGTACCCACGCGTCTCCGTCGAGGTAGCAGACCTGGCCGGAAGCCGTGATAGTAATGTTCTGCCACCAACCCCAACCTAGTCCATCACCCTGATCGACATACACGGCGAGAGTCTGCGGATAGACCGCAGAGGCCAGCACAGGAATGAACCAGATAGAAGTATGAGGTGAGCCGTTATCGTCGGAGTAGCGAGCACGAAACTTCGGATCGGTTGAAGCGAGAGCAGACGCGTCTCCGCCGGTGAGTGAACTGACAGCGACAACTGTGGTGCCAGCCCCACCCGAAACTCTCGCAATAGCCTTTCCCATCGATAATTCCTTTGTTTTTTTTGTTGCACCTGGATCAAAGCGCGCGTCGCGCTTCGGTCTCTAGTTCGGCGCGGTGCTGTTGGAGCAAATCTGTAATCAGGCTGCTGACCGACACTCGGCCGCGGCCGCCTGCAGCACATTGCCGGCCGCGCGCCGCTTCACGAAGCAGGCGATGCAGTGGAATAGGCAACGTGATACCGGTGTTTACAGCGGGAAAGCGCATCAGAAATGCTCCTGGCGAGAAACAGAAGGGAAGGCTCAGCGCGATGCCGGAGCGTCGCGCGTCGCGCATTGCGCGGCCGTAAGCCTTACGAACAGTCTACCAAGTGGTAAAAGACCTAACGCCCAATTTACGGCGGGACAGGGGATCAGTCCCCCGTCCCTGAGTTGGAAGTCGCTGGTTTTGTTCTCTTCTGCTTCTCGCCGGCCTGCTTCCCAGCATCGTGGATCTTCTGTGACTTCCGTAATTCACGAAACTTGATGATCCGCGGCGGCTGACGCTTGTCGCGGAGATGAAGAATTTGTTCTGGCGCCTTCGGTCGGCTCAGGCGCTCATGTACGCGTATTGCGACGCTCTCCGGAATTGAGAGCGTCTCGTAGTTGCGTTTACCATTGCCGGCGTTCGTTATGCGCATAACGCCAGGCTCAAACCTGCACTCCCTAATGACTGTTCTACGGGAATAGTTCCACCGTTCGGCGAGTTCCGAAACTCGCCAGTGTTTTTCAAATGTGATGTTCATAGCAATAGAGAATAGCATTAGTATTGTGTATAAGTGGTCAAGGCCATTTGTCACTTATTGACAATTTTCGGTTAGCGCGATTTCAACTTTCAAGCCGCCGAGGTAGGCCCTTAGAAGTAACTAGCCGTGTTTTTTCGGATACCGGCCGGTGTGTGTCGCGCGTCGCTCGTCGTACGCCTAACATTACGAAGTCCTGTTTTCATCGAGATCACCTTTTCTGTAGAAAAGGTGTTGACATGTTGTTTGGAATAACGCATACTTCGAGCTTATGAAAGGCGCTTTCGCGTATCTGCGAGTATCAGGTAAAGGCCAGATCGAAGGTGATGGTTTCGCGCGTCAACTCGAAGCTATCAAGGTTTATGCAACGGGCAATGGTATCAGAATCGCCAAGGTTTACCGCGAAGAAGGCGTTACCGGAGCTCTAGAGGGCATGAATCGGCCGGCCTGGGTGGAAATGATCACTCGCATCATGGAGAACGGCGTAAGGGTCATTCTCATTGAGAAACTGGATCGCCTGGCACGCGATGTGATGGTACAGGAACACATCATCCAAGACATGCAAAGGCGCGGTATCACGCTAATTTCGGTAGCTGAGCCTGATCTTTGCTCAGATGACCCAACACGAAAGCTCCTTCGACAGATCATGGGTGCAATCGCCGAATACGACAAAAGCATGATCGTGCTGAAACTCCGAGGTGCTAGGCAAAGGAAACGTATCAAAGATGGAAGGTGCGAGGGCGCGAAGCCCTACGGTGCCCTTACGGATGAAGCCGAAACACTTGAGCGTATTCGGAGTATGCGGTCGGTAGGAACGTCTTTTCAGGGAATTGCTGATGATCTGAATGCGGCCGGTATTCCTCCGCGGCGTGGTACGAAATGGCATCCGTTTGCAGTTGCCCGAATCATTCAACGGAAACACAAGTAAAGTAGAGCAACAAAAAAGCTCCCGCTTCAGGTGGAACTGAAACGGGAGCTCAAAACAAATCGAACACGAGGTGAGTCTCATGAACGACCTTAAACGATTCTCGCAGATCGGCGAGACTGCAGCAATACTGAACACGCGACTGATTAAGTGTCTGGAACCCTATCGGGATCCGGAAATCAGGGGAGTCATTATTGACGCGTATTGGAAAAAGAAACGCAGACTCGACACATTGTCGTGCAAGTTGCACGGAAAGCACTACTTGGTACGACCTGATGTTATATTTCTGAAGGATTGCGGAGTTAACATCGAAATCGACCCGAGACCCAAAAAGCGTCACAAGCGAGCTGTCGCGCTCACAGAGGACGCGTTCTTGCAGCAATGCGGCATCAGCTTGGAATCTGACTCACGTCCTGAAAAACGTAGGCGCCGACAACCTGCAGTCACGGACAAGAAATTCTTGAAAAGCGCCGGAATCAGCCTGGGCTAGCACCACAAACAAACGTTCTTAAGCCAATTGGGGCTCCTCGCTATCCTGAGTCAGCATCGGGAAAGCGAGGAGCCCTTTTGCTTTTGCGGTACACTTTTTCAGTGAGCTGCGCGGTTGTGAGCTCCGGCCGCAACGCGGTACGTAAGTGAGCTGCGGCCGGCGTACCTGCGAGCTCCGGCCTGCGTTATCGGCGTACCTGTGAGCTCCGGCCGTAAGCGTCCCGCGCGCCTGGGGGAGATGGCTTGATAACAAGAATCTTGTTATCAAGCCAGGCGCGCGAAACTCGTTGTGGCTCGCAGAACAGCCTCTAAAAGGTTAGAGGATGAACGCCTCCAGTGTGGAACGGCCTTGACCATCCGGCTAATTTCGGCGTTCATCGCTCGAGCTCTTCGTCCGATGCCGGCCCGGGAATCCGATGCCGAATATCGATTACATTTGGCGGCAGCATGGCGAGCGCTATACGTTCGGCAGCATCCGCCAATTCAGGATTGGCCATGATGGCCCTAGTTTGCTGCTCGATGACATGGCGATTCTCGACTTCGGCTTTGAAGGCAACGGCCGAGAGTTTCGGCGCCACGAACGGAGCCAAATCACTTGCGGCTTTGATGCGTAAATCGAGAGGAAGCCGGCGATTGTTCAGAACCCACCAAAGGAATTGCAGGGGGTCCATGCCCCCCTGTTGCTCCAGGAGCTTTTTCATTTGCTCGGTCTTCTTGTTTATAGCGCCTGGGGGGCGGCCGATCGGCCTGCCGTTTTTGCTCAACTTCGCCATCGTCTGTACCTTAAACCACTTAGAGGAGTGCTGCAGTTATTTTGGCCGCGGTGGTGCGTGTCGCGATCATGCTCAAATGTAACGAATAATAGGGACTTATTGACTCCGGCTGGAATATAACAGTTGTTTATACGGCGCCCCCTCGGCCGCCACGCCCCTCCAGAATAGGTTTCCAGGGGGTTCTATAACCCGTACGCGTAAACCATGGTTCCCATGACTAGAGATCTTACACGCGAGGGTCAAGAGTCTTGCTGTGCAGTCTCTGTGCAGCCAAATTAAATCCCCCTGCACAGGCTAAACGCTTTGTTCTCATGACGTGTGCAACCGTGCACCCTGTGCACCCATTCCCGGAGAAAAAATAAAAAAAATATTCCTACGCGCGTGCACGCGATACGCTGCACAGACTTTGCCCTAAAGAACTTCAAATCTATCGTTTAGGCCCGAGTAGGCGGTACCAAAACACCCTGCACAGAGCCTGCACAGCCTGCACAGCCTGCACAGAAGGAGTCGCTCGTCGCTCGTCGCGCGTCAAAAAGGCTTCTCCTCCTCAGCGATCGACCTGGGTACATCAAAAGCCTGCGTCTGGCGCTCGAACGAGGGAATCTTCCAGAGCGACACCTGCACGCCCTTAAGCCGGCGCCGGCCGGCGGCCATACCGCCAAGATCCTTTACTCGGAGATGAACCTCGCCGGTCGGCACTTCCCGGAAGCGTACCCGCTCTAAGTGACTGATCACATCCTCGAGGGTAAACCAGACGTATGTCCCGTCATCAAAGGCTCGTCCAAGCGTGACTTCTTCCATCGACATCGCCTGCGCGCGGCCGGTACAGAATTTTTGAAGATGCAAACGAAAGCGCCCGAGCACAGTTGCGTCTTCAGGCATTTCAATCTCAACAATATGCTCCATAGCATCGCTAATTGCCGCTTGCCAAACATCATGTTTCGGGATCGCCGGCATAATCGAAAGATATTCCATGCATTTCTGCTGGAACTGTACCGGATCCTGAAGTTCCCTGGTCTTCAGTTCCAACCGCTTACCCTGGACAGTCAAGTACCAGATGGTTTGAGCTCCGGTGCCGAGTTTTGATAGGCCGCCCAATTCGGGCAATCGATTCTGATTACCGACGCCGAACTTGCGCGATCGGCACAAGGCGGCGTTGCAGTGCGAAGCGATCGGCTGATCGCTGCACTTGTATGAGTAGGCCTTCTTGGCTAGGGACTTCGTGATCGCCAGCACCTCATCCGCATCAAGCGGCGGTTGCATGTACTTCCGATTCATTTCCTCGACAAGGGGCTTCCAGTTGTCCTCATCGGCCTTACGGCAATACACACCGAGGTTATAGAGCCCGTTGTTGCGCGTGCCCGGCGGAAAGCCGAGCGTCACCAGGTGCTGCAGGCAGGGCGGCCCTTGGGGAAGCTCCGAGGACACAAGGAGCGGCTTCTCAAACCACTTCTGTTCCTGCTGGATCGACTCAGCGTAGTCGAGGAACTCTACGGCCGTCATGGCCTCGCCGTCGGGCTTTACTGCCCACCGTAGGCCCTTCTGATCGTCGAAGTACGGAACGTTGATGAAGGACCCACAATCCTTGCCGTTATCGAGGATCGCAGTTTGCTTGGGAAAATGCTCTACATTTCCAAAGCCAATGAGAGCGGCCATCTCGCGGAGCTTTGAAACCATAAGGGCCGCCGGGATTGGCGCCCTAGTGAAGCAGTAGAGGTGGCACCCCCCTGACTTCGATCGACAGGGGATTAGGGGAAGCTTGAGCTTCTCGCACCGTTGCGCGATCGCTTGGTGGTCGGTGTTGTGGTACTCGTCTACATCGATAGCTCCGAAACGCACCGTGGAGTCGCTGCGGATCGGCACGACACCGAGGCCGCTCTTACCGGTCAGGTGCTTCTCCCACAGCTCGATCGTTACGGCGCCCCGCAGGAAACCGCGGCTCGTCCCAAGGATCTTGCCGTCTGGGCGCTTTTCTGTCAGTCCGTTGTAGTAGCCGTAGGCCTGGTCGTAGCCATCGAATAGCGTGTGGAACCTCGGGGCTAGTGCGGCGATTTCTTTTGTCTCCACGGTGGTCTGCATTTGAACCCGCTTGGTCTGCAATCAGAACTTGTTGCCGGCCGCCCCACTGGCAGGAGTGGCAGCGGAAGCGGCCGGCATTTTGGCGCTCCTCTCAGGCGACGCCAAACTCGTTACGTATTTTTGAAATGGTCGACGATACGTTCGCCAATAAATCCCTGTTCCTGCGGAGTCAGCGTTCCCTTGCCGAGCAGCATTTTCGTATATTCGTCTTCCCTCTGTTCGCGAAGCGCCTTCCAGCCGGCGAGCCGGTTAGGATCTGCGGGGGGCTGCTCGCTGAGAATGCCCGGCTTCTGTACCGCCACTAAACGTGCCGCTTCTCGTTCGCGAAGGTAGCGAGCAATGCCGCCGGCAATATCGTGAGATTCTTGATCGGTCATGGCCGTTTATCCTCCAATACTTGGCGCGCGTCGCGCGTCGCTGTGTCGTGCACCTCGAGCTGACGTTGCGCTTCTAACACGTCGCGCCGTGCGCTCTCGACAAGCTCGCTCAGCTCCTCGCCTATTGGTCCGAGACCCTCGACGGCAAGGCCGCCGGCGACTGCAGATGCCTGCGCGATGCTCTTGAGCACATTCTGTTTGTGTGCATCCCTGCGGGCAACCTCCGCCGCATGCCGCGCGACTTGTTCGGCATGACGCGCGACCAGCAATGCTCGTTCGCAATCCGCCGCGGGAAAGGCGTCAAAGTAAGTGATGCTGCGCGCCAGCAAAGCAGTTTCCGACTTGAGGTTTGCAAGCTTGCTCGCCGAGTTCGTGAATTTCAAAAACTCTCCGCGGGCCGCCTGTTCCATAGCGCCGGCCTCACAATCTCGGCACAGGTTCTGCGTGATCCGGTGTTGCTCGACGAGCCCCGCGCGCTTTCGTGCGGATTCCCCCTGAGCCTTTACAGCGACTTCAACGTTTGCGTGGGCTTCGTTAAACGCCTCCAACGCCCGATTCTCTAGCTCTCGGAGTTCCGAGAGGTTTTCAGTTTGAGCGGTCATTTGTCTCCTTCGGCCGCGCTGCGCGGCGTTGTTCATATTCAGTGACGACCGTCTTGAGGACGTCGTATGTCTCGTGGCTGATCCACGGGAAATTAATTGACTGCAGGAATCGGCCGATCGGCGAATCGTCTCCGGCCCAGCGTTCTAATACGAATGTCGTGAAATTGGTCCGTCGTGCCATGGTCACGCCCGCCGCGTTCGTTTAGGGTTGTGATCACGGCGTCCAGCCGGCTGAGGTGCCAACGCGGAGAGCGAATCCGCAATATCCTCGAGTGCAACGCGCGTCGCGCGTTGCACGTCGCCTGTCGATCGCTGCGCGGTGAGCGCCATGAGGTCTTGCATGCCGCGGAGCAATCGCCTGATCTTGTCCGCTTTTGCTTCAGTAACGAGGATCATTTCCGGAGCCCTACTTCGTGGCCGGCTGCAGCGGACCGACGGCGGCCGGCTGAACGGTGATTAGCTGACGTTCGCGTGTCTTGAGGTCCAGGCCCCTCGTGACTGCCAGATTATTCTCCTGGGTGTTGAAAAATGCTGCGATCTGGGCCGCGGAAGCCAGTTCGTGAGTCTGTTCCAGGATTCTTTGAGCTGCCAACCGATATTTCGTTTCCGATACCTGGCCGCCGGGAATTTCCAGCAATTCATTCGGTCGCGATGCAATGAAGATAGAACCGACTTCAGGGGGCTGCCCAGCCAAAATGCTGGCATCGCCCGACATGCGCGACCGCGAGATGCGCTCCTTATGGTCGTTTGCGAGTGCGACTCGCTTTTGTTCGACAAAACTCCAAAACGTTTTTGCGTCCATGCGTTTGTGTCCTTTTCGTTTGCGTTCGATTAAATTGCGTGCTGTCGGATAAATGCTTCCAAAGCAGCGCGAGTAGTCCTGCGAGACCGACCGACCGCCACGCATACCAGTTCTCCTGAGGCCAGGAGTTGGTAAACCTTGGATTTCGACAGCTTCAAAATCCGGACTATGTCAGCCGGTCGTACTAACTCGTCCTCTGTTTCCACAGCGTTTGTTTTAGGATTCATGTGATCGCCACATCCTTCATCTTTTTCACGATCCCACAGAGGTCCAAATCATAGCCCGGTGTTTATCTCCGAAGGCCTGTGTTTATGCGTCGAAAACGTGTGTGACCGTGGTACACGCCTTCAGGGGGAAGCGTTACTTGCATGGCCGGTATAGGCCTGCGGCAGAGGCAGTGGGATCTGGTCCTCGGCGAGTTGACTGGAATGCTACGCTTCAACCAAGACCCGCGGTAGTGGTCTTTTCATTCACCGGTGCGGACGCAGTCACGGCTCCTCAGCGAGTTCGTAGTCCCGCGCCATCAATTCAGGATGTTTACGCATGCCTCAGGCATCGCGCTATACTTTTTGCATCTCCGAACTCTTGGGGCTCGGTAACGAGATGCGAGTCCAAAACCCAACACTGCGGAAGACCGCTGGCAAGAATCCACGATGGTACATTCGGCCGTACGTTGATCGGCTCGAACGCGACGGCTCAATCACGCGCGTTAAGGAGCGTGTGTACCTTGGTTCGTGCGAGGAGCTGCCAAAGCGCAAAGCGCAAACCGAGATTGCAAAGGTCATGCGGACGCTCAACGATCGGCGCCGCGTGCTGCAGGCTCAGATTGGTTTCGGAGAGTTGCTCGACGAATACGAGCAGAAATACGTGCTGGTCACTGGGAACCTTTCCGTCTCCACTCAGGGAAAGTACCGAACCCATATCAAGAACCACATCCGGCCGGCCTTCGAAAACCTCATGCTTGCAGAGATCGGAACCAAGCGTATTGAGGATTGGCTCGCGGAAAAGGCGAAAGCCGGGCTCTCCTGGGCCACGCGTATGGACCTGCGAAATCTCATGTCGGGAATTTTCACGCAGGCCGAGCGCTGGGGTTATTGGCAAGCAAAGAATCCCGCGGCGAACGTCATCGTCGGCAAGCAGCGAGCGGTTCGCGAGAAGTGCAAACTGACAGATGAGCAAACGCGCAGTCTGCTGGAGTCGCTTCCGGAAGACGTTCGCAGGATCTGTATGGTCGCACTGTTTTGCACGCTCCGAATTTCTGAGGTGCTCGGCCTGCAGTGGAAGCACATCGATTTCCAGGCCGGCCTGATTCGCGTTCGCCAGCGATACTACCGCGGCGATCTCGACGACCCGAAGACGCGAAAAGCAAAGCGTGATGTACCGATGGGTCGACTCTCAGACGATCTAAGCCGTTTGTATCCAGGTTGCGGTCACGAGGACGAATTCGTGTTCAGCGTGAAAACCCATCTCGGCAAGTGGAAGGAAGCTGGAGTGTGTCGCGATGACCGTGACATCAGCCGCTATTTCCTGCGGCCGGCCGCGAAGAAGCTTGGCATATACTTCCCAGGGTTCGGCTTCCATTCGTTCCGGCGTGAAGCCATCACTTCGATTTCCGCCGAAGCCGGCGTCGGCCAGGCGATGAGCGCCGCGGGACACACGAAGGCCGACATGTCACAGGAATACACTCTCGCCGATCACACCGTACAGGAGCGCGCGGTGCGGGCTCACCAAGACCGGATCCTCGGCAAATTTTCGAGCGCAGCAGAATCAACGGAAAATCGGAACGCGGACTCAATTGGGCTATTATGGGCCACGCTCACCGAAGGGCTAGACGACGAGCTCAAGGCTATTATCAATGAAATCTTGAGTTTGAGTGGTGGGCCTGTGCAGACTCGAACTGCAGACCTCTACCGTGTCAAGGTAGCGCTCTAACCAACTGAGCTACAGGCCCTCATAGTGCGGGGTGAATAAGAATTATAACATCACTCGGGCTCGACTACCGACAGAATGGTCGTCGGTGCGTTGCCCTCGAGGCGGTTGTTCACGAAGAGGAAAAGGAACTCCTTGTTTTCCCGGGCGCGCCCGATCAGCACGCGCATCGACTCGCGCGCTTCGGGATTCGGATCCTGCACCTCGGTGTACGGTGCGAAGGTCTTCACGGCCTCCTCGTACATCCGGCCGCGCCGCAGCAGGGCGCGGCAGACTTTGAAATCGGCGGTCGCCGACTCGGGAATCGCGAACTGCCGGTCCAACTCGGGCATCCGCGACCAGGCGTTGTAGACGTGCGCGACGCCGTGACTGCGCAGGCACGCGAAGTAATCGTGTTCCAGGAACTCCGGATTGCGGATCTCCACCCCGTAGCGGAATTCCTTCGGCAGCGCCTTGAGAAATGGATCCAGCCGCTCCACGAACGCGCCGACATCCTCGAAGCTGCGCTTGCCGAACGTGCCGAACTCGAAGATCAGGGCGCCGGTCTGATCGCGATACGGCAGCAGAGGACGCAGGAACATCTCCTTCAGCATGTGCGCGTCCAGAAACGCCTCGTTCTCGTGCCCGGCCTGCGGACCGTAGCGCGCGTGCGCCGGGAACACCTTGCAGGTCACCTGCTCCGGTACCTTGAAGGCGAAGCGAAAATGCGGCGGCGTCTGGCGGAAGAGCTTGCTCCAGAACTCGACCGTGGGGAACTGGTAGAAGGCGAAGTCGCCGCACACCACGGGGAATGTCTCGGCGTACTCCTTCAGGCACTCGGCCTCGAAGACTTTCTTGGAGAACTTGCCGCGCGTCAGATACCGGTCGTGCGAGTAGATCTGCCCCAGCCATCCGGGGTACTTCCACGAGCTGCCGCCGACATAGATTCGCTTCTCCGCCAAGTCGCGCAACCGCGCCGCCAAGGCGTCTCGATCGAACCCGCCGGGTTCCTGGAACAGCGGACCTACCACGCCTGTGCGGCCCGGAAATAGAAGGGGTCGGCCCCCGCTTCGATCAATCCCGATGGATACAGCCGGATCATGACGGGCGCCGCGCCGCTGGCATACCGCGAGCGCATCTCGATCTTGTGCCCGCGCGCGCGCAGTTCCTCGACCACCGCGGCGGCCGTGCGCTCGTCGAGCAGCAGGCTGCCGGGACTCATTGCGTGGTTATCGAAGCTGGCCACCAGGTGCTCGGTCTGGAAGCGCGGCGACTCTACGGCCATCTCCGGGTTCATGCCGAACTCGAGGGCGTAGAACAGCACCTGCAGCAGCGCCTGATCCTGATTGTCGCCACCGGGCGTGGACAATGCCGAGACGCTGTTGCCCGGTCCGACCACCAGCGTGGGACTGAGCGTGACGCGCGGCCGCTTGCCGGGCGCCAACTCATTCGGATGTCCCGGCACCAGCAGGAAGCTCTGGGCGCGTTCGCTGAGCGGGATGCCCGTGTCGCCCGCGATCACCGAGGGCAGCCAGCCGCCCGAAGGCGTGATCGAGATCGCGATGCCGTCCTTATCGATGGCGTCCACGCAGGTGGTGTCCTTCGCCAGCAGGGCATCGTCGATTTCGCGATGCGTGATCGATGCCAGCGACGGGTGCTTGGGCGGGTTGGCCTCCACGTTGCCCGGTCGAAACTCCAGCGAGGCTTCGTGCCCGATCAGCTTGCGGCGCTCGGCTCCGTACTCCTTCGAGAGCAGCCGCTCGGCCGGGATCTTCACGAACTTCGGGTCGCCGTAATACGTGTCGCGGTCGGCGTACGCCAGCTTGAGCGCTTCCACGAGCGTGTGGATGTAGTCGGCGGAATTCATCCGCAGCGCGGGGATGTCGAAGCTTTCGAGAATGTTGAGGGCCTCGATCATCGCAGGCCCCTGAGTCCAGAAGCCGGGCTTGTAAACCGTATAGCCGTGGAAGGTCGTGGAGACGGGCTCCTCGGGTTCCACTTTGAAGCTGGCCATGTCGTCGTAGCGGATCAGCCCGCCGTTGGCCTTGCAGAACTCGTCGATCTTGTGGGCGACCTCGCCCTTATAGAAGTAGTCGTGGACCGCGTCGATGGCCTTACTTCGGCTCGCGCCCGCGGCCAGGGCCTTCTTTTCGGCGGCGACCATGCCACGTAGCGTGCGAGCCAGGTCCGGCTGATGGAAGATCTCGCCGACCTGCGGAACGCGTCCGCCGGGCATGTAGACCTTCTTGGAAGTCGGCCATGCCTCCAGGTACCGCGTGCCGCCGCGGATGGTGTTCACGCGGATCTCGTCGATCGGGTAGCCGTCCGCCAAGTCGATGGCCGGCTGAATGATCTCGGCGAAGGACTTGGTGCCGAACTCGCGTAGCGCTACCAGACCGCCCTCGACCATGCCAGGCACTACAGCCGAGAGCACACCCGCGACCGGCACCCAGTCCTTCAGGCCGTGCGGTTCCGGCGGATCCACGATCTCGTCCGGCTGCATCTTGTGTTTGCGGTAGAAATCGGCCGTGCCCAGTTTGGGCATCGGGCCGAGGCCCGCGATCGCGTATACCTTACCTGCCTTGGTGCGTACCAGGATCGGCGATTCGCCACCCATGCCGAAATGCGAGGCTTCCGTGACGGCACCGGCGAACATGGTGGCGATGCCCGCATCCACCGCGTTGCCACCCTGCATGTAGAGTCGCATGCCGGCTTCGGTGCCATATTCAGTCCCCGCGGCGACTGCGCCCCTCGTACCCCGGGAAACCATTCTTACCGGTCGTTGCGACGGTGCGCCGCGCTGCCCCCAGCCGGCCGATACCAGCATCGCGGAAAGAAAACACACCCAGCGTAATTTCACGATGCCTCTATTGTACAGAACGTCCGAGTATGACCTACTTCGCCGGCGGCTTGATGATCTCCCTGCGGCACGTCCAGATGGAACGCGTACATGTCTATGGGATCGCGCGCCCACGCCAGCGTAGTGCCCGAGGCGCTGATCTTCAGTCCCACCATGTCCGCAATCGGACCGACGGGCTGATGGTCGCCGGGAATCCATTGCGGGTAGAGCAACGTCAACGGGCCGGCCTTGACCGGCATCGTGATTGACGAATGCAGCAGCCGCTGCGCGGGTTTCGATGCATCGACCCGAACGCGCGTGGTCTGCGCCGTGACAGCGGAAAGCGTGACTGCCAGAAGCAGCGCGGTAGCGTACTGCTTTTAGTGGCTGTCGATGATGCGGCGGACGCCGGGCGACCAATCGGAGGGCACTTCGTGCAAGGCGGCGTAGCGGTAGAGCGCCACTTCGAAAATGCCACGGGCCGCGGTCAGGACAGCCATGGCCAGCAGAAACCATATGGCCGCGATGGGCAGCAGGGCAGGGTAGCCGTTGGCCCCCATCGCGCCGATCACGAGGCACGGAATGAAGAACACCAGCCCGCGCCAGCCGAAGCGGATCTCGGCGACGATCTGATCGCTCCACGTGTCGCGCACAAGCTGCGCGGACCTGCGCACGGAAGCCACGGGGCCGCGGTCCTCCGCGATCAGGACGGGCACGACGAGATAGGTCGCCATGCCCCAGGCCACACCGAATACAAAGCGCGCACTCTTAGCGGCCCATGACGCGCGACCCTCGATGGCATTGAGCAGAAAGCCTACTGTGGTGGAAAGCGCCGCCCATCCGAGTATCGGAGCCAGCCGCGCCGCGGCCTCACGAAGGCCGTAGCCGATGCTCGCGTCGCGGCCGGCGAAATAGGCCTGCGCACAGCATGCCAGTGCGCAGTTGAAGAACACGATGACGAAGCTCACCGCGAAGTATCCGGGCAGAAGCCACAGCAGACTCTGCGGACGTAGCAGGAACCACAGCAGGACGGCCACGAGGCCGGCGCCGCCACTGAAGATCGGGAACCAGATCAACTGTTTATGCTTACGAATTACGGAGAAGCTCCACCCGAAGAGATCCCAGCCCATACAATTGTCTCCGGCTGCAGTATAGCTCCAGGAGCGGCCGATTGCATTGGTCCCTTACGGTCGCGGCTCCGATGCGACAACGCGTTCGGCCATGGCGTACTTCAAGACTTCGATGCCCTGGCCGGTGGCGCTGGAGATCTCGAAGAACTCCAGGCCGCGTTCCTCCGCCACTTTGCGCAGGGACGACACGCGTTCGGGATCCTGGGCGGAGTCCATTTTGGTGGCCGCGACGATCATGGGTTTGGCCGCCAGTTCGTCGCTGAAACTCGCCAGTTCCTGCATCACGATCTCGAAGTCCTGCACCGGATCGCGCCCGCTGGCCTCGGAGACGTCGACCAGGTGGACCAGCAGGCGAGTCCGCTCGATGTGGCGGAGGAACTGGATGCCCAGCCCGTGACCTTCGTGCGCACCCTCGATCAACCCCGGAATGTCGGCCACCACGAAGCTCTTCCAATCGGGCAGTTGGACCACCCCGAGATTCGGCTCCAGCGTGGTGAACGGGTAGTCGGCGATCTTCGGACGCGCGGCCGAGATCCGTGAGATCAGGGTCGACTTGCCGGCATTGGGGAAGCCGACCAGCCCGACGTCCGCGAGCAGCTTCAACTCCAGGCGAAGCCGCCTTTCTTCGCCGGGACGGCCGGGTTCGTGCTCGGTGGGCGCCTGATGAGTCGGGGTGGCGAAGTGCTGGTTGCCGCGACCCCCTTTGCCGCCGCGGGCTACGACGAAGCGCTGGCCCACTTCCGTGAAGTCGAACAGCTTCTCACCGGTGGCTTCATCATATACAACGGTGCCGACGGGCACCGGGACGTCGATAGATGCGCCGTCGGCCCCGCTGCGGTTGCTGCCCAGGCCGTGCCGGCCGCGTTCGGCCTTGTGCTCCGGATTAAAGCTAAACTGCAGCAATGTGTTGTGATGCGCTGCAGCTACAAGGGTTATGTCTCCGCCACGACCGCCGTCACCGCCGCTGGGACCACCTCTTGGGACGAACTTCTCCCTACGGAAAGCCATGCAGCCATTGCCGCCGTCGCCGGCTTTCACCAGAATTTTTGCCTGATCGAGAAATTGCATAGAAAAAGCCGCCGGTGTTGCGAAACTCCGGCGGCTGGTTGAACTGTTAACTCGTTTCCGGACAACGTCCGGGCCTACAAACCTACTGGACTGCTTGAATGCTGACGAACTTGCCCATGCGGCCGCGGTCTTTGAATTCCACGACGCCCGTCACTTTGGCAAACAGCGTATCGTCCTTGCCCCAACCAACATTGAGGCCGGGCTTCAGCTTCGTGCCGCGCTGCCGCACGATGATCGACCCGCCGGGTACCAGTTGGCCGCCGAAGACCTTTACGCCGAGCCGTTGCGCGTTCGAATCGCGCCCATTTTTAGAACTGCCTAATCCTTTTTTATGAGCCATACGTCACCCTACAGAAGAATCTCGCCGACCTTCACGTCCGTGAAAGACTGGCGATGTCCGATGGTTTTCTTATACTGCTTCTTGCGCTTGAACTTGAAGACGATGATCTTCTCGCCGCGACCGGCGTTCACGATTGTGCCCTTTACGGAGCCGCCCGTCGCCAGTTCGCCGCCTTCGTTGAACGAAGCCTTGACCGGGATTTCCACTTCGGAGCCGACATCGCCGGCCAGTTTTTCGACACGGACAACGTCACCGGGAGCAACCCGGTACTGCTTTCCGCCTGTCTCAATGATCGCGTGCATGCAAACCTCTTATTTGGGAGCCGGAACACACGGAGTGTGTCGGAACCACGGGAGTAAATATCGAGTGTACTACAGATTAGCGGTGCGGATCAAATCAGGATACGATCTATAGACTACCATGGGTCCCGATTTGGAACTGCTCTTCGGCCAGGTTGTCGACCTCAGCCCGGAGCAGCGGCAGCGGTACTTTGCACAACACGACGTCCCCGCCGACCTCCGCCGGGAAGTGGAATCGCTGCTCCAGTTCGATAGCAGAGAGCCGGTCACGCTCGCGGCCCGGGTTTCCGCCGCCGCTCAGTCCTTTTTCGCAACGGAGTCCGGACCCGCCGCGGGCGGCCGTTGCGGCCCGTACACACTCGTCCGCCTCCTCGGACGCGGCGGCATGGGCGCGGTATTCCTGGCCCGCCGCACGGATGGAGAAGTGGAGCAGCAGGTCGCTGTTAAACTCGTCCAGGGCGCTGCGGAAGCCGATGGACTGCGGGAGCGTTTTCTGCGCGAGCGCCAAATTCTGGCGTCGCTGAACCACTCCGGGATCGCGCGGCTGCTCGATGCCGGCCACACCGAGAGCGGCCAACCGTACCTGGCGATGGAGTACATCGACGGCCGGCCGATCGATCAATACTGCGCCGGTCTCGAGCTTCGCCCCATACTCGGCCTTTTCCTCAAGGTCTGCGACGCAATCTCGTACGCGCACCGCAGCCTGGTCATCCACCGCGACCTGAAGCCTTCGAACATCCTGGTGGACGCCGCGGGCGAGCCCAAACTCCTGGACTTCGGCATCGCGAAAATGCTTGACGATCCGGCCGAAGGCGGGGTCACGCAGTTGCGCGCCTTGACGCCCGATTATGCCAGCCCCGAGCAGGTTCTGGGCGTGGCGCACACGACCGCGACCGACGTCTATTCGCTGGGTGCGGTGCTGCGCAAATCACTCGCCGTCACCGCGGAACTGCCTCGCGACCTGCAGGCGATCATCGAAAAAGCGCAGCGCGCCGAAGCCGAGGAACGGTACCCCAGCGTCGATGAACTGGCCGCCGACATCACGGCGTTCCTGGAATCGCGCCCGGTTCGCGCCCGGGCGGGGAACGCCTGGTATCGCACGCGGCGCTACGTCCGCCGCCGCTGGCTGCCCGTGACCGCCATTGCGGCGGTGATCGCGTCCCTGTCCGTCGGGCTGTATGTGGCCAATCGCGAACGCACCGTGGCGCAGCATCGCTTCCTGCAATTGCGCCAACTGGCGAACCGCGTGATCAGCCTCGACGATCAGATTCGCAATCTGCCGGGCTCGACGAAGGCGCGGCAGCAAGTGGTCGCGGCCTCGATGGAATACCTGGACGGGTTAAGCCGGGAGACACGCAACGACGACGTCCTGGCGAGGGAAGTTGCGTCGGGGTATCTCCACCTGGCCGAAGTGCAGGGCGTGCCTGCTTACTTCAACCTGGGACAAGCGGCGGCGGCGGACGAGACGCTTCGCAAAGCCGATGGCCTGGTGAAGACTCTCATCTCTTCCGGTCACGTCTCGCCCGAGGCGCTCTTCCTCTCCGGCCATATCATGACCGAGAGGATGATGATCGCCGATTCGGTGCATCGTAATAATGACGCGGTGGCATTCGCGGCGCAAGCTGACGCGCGCATCGACGCCTTCGTTCGCCATGGCCAGGCACCGCCCAGTCTCATTCAGCAGGCGGCCGCCATGTATATCAACGTGGGCCAGGAGTTCATGAATCGCCACGTTATGGACCGTGCCGTTCCCGTTGCCCGGAAAGGCACCGACCTGACACGCTCCAGCGGCGCTCCGGCCTATCAGGTGGCGCAGGGTCTGAGCCTGCTGGCGTACATGCTGCGGCTTTCCGGCGACCTCGATGGCGCCCTGCCGCTGATCATCGATGCGCGCCACCTCGCCGAGAAGGCGCCTTACAGTGCGGACGGAGCGCGGGTCTTCGTCCTATACAGCGTTTTGATGCGGCAAGGGCAGATTCTGGGAGCGGATGACGGAATCAGTCTCGAACGCTTCGACGATGCGTTGGAACCATTTCAGACGGCGTACGACCTGGTCGACCGCGCCGCGGCTGCCGATGCGAACGACGCCACGACGCGCGCACGCGTGGCCACCGCCGCCACCCAACTCGCCGGGGTGGTGTTTCGCAAGGATCCGGCGCGCTCGCTGGCGATCTACGACCACGCCATTGCGCGCCAGCGGGAAGTGAAAGGCGACGTCCGCGCGCGCCGCGAAGAAGCGCGGCTGCTGGCCCGGTCCTCATATCCGCTACGCGCGCTGCACCGGGAAGGCGAGGCGCGCGAGCGAATCGATGCCGCGATGGAACTGCTGCGGGGCGTGGGGCTTTATCCCGCCCCTACGGCGGAGTTGGGGGGAGAAGTCGAAGCGGCGCTGAGTGCGCTTGCGGACGACGAAGCTGCCTTGGGGCACGCGGCCCGCGCGATCGAGATTTACCGCGAGGTGCTCGCCAAAGTCACGGCCGGCCATCTCGATCCGGCTGCGGACCTCCGAGACGCGGACGGACTGTCGCGGATTTATCTGGCGCTGGGAGCGCTCTGCCGGTCGGCGCACGAGAGTGGCGAGGCGTATGAGGTCCAGCGGCTCGATCTGTGGCGGGGGTGGGAGAAGAAACTGCCGGGGAATGCGTACGTGCGGCGGAGGCTGGGGGAGTAGCGGCCGATGTCCGAGAGGAATTGGCTTCGTTCCGTCGGGTAGGATCGAGGGGGGATGCAGGCCGAACGCTGCGCTTTGACGCGGGCGGCCTGGAGGCGTTGGAGCCAGCCGTGCCCCACCCTGCTGGTTTTCAAGACTCGCAAGTGAATTGAATTACCATAGAAGTTGAATCTCGTGAAAACACCCCCGACCCATTGGCCCCAGGTTTACCTTTGCGTATTCCTGACCACTATGGCGACGCTGCTCCTGGAACTGTCGCTCACCCGAATCTTCTCCGTGGTCTTCTATTACCACCTGGCCTTCCTGGCCATCTCGATTGCGCTCTTCGGTCTGGGGCTCGGCGGGGTTTTCTCTTATGTGGTGGCGGGCTGGAAACAGCCGCTTTACAGCAAATTGGGACGGCTTAGCGCCATCAATTGTTTTCTTGTGGTCGCGGCTCTTCTGGCCATCATCAGCCAGAAAAACGAACTCACCAGTTGGAACCTGGCGCTCATCTATTTCACGACCGCCCTGCCGTTCTTTGTCTCTGGCGCGATCGTTTCGCTGGCCATCAGCGAGACCATTGAAAACGTCAGCCGCGTCTATTTTTATGACCTGTTGGGTGCGGGAATCGGCTGCCTGCTGCTGATCAAGCTGCTCGACTTCTTCGGCGGACCCAGCACCGTCCTGGCGGTCGCAATCATTTTCGCCGCCGCGGGCGCGGTCTGGTACAGCATGGCCGAGTCGGTACGGGGACGCGCGGCGTGCGTGGGTCTCGCGCTGGCCATGGTCGCCCTGCTGACCGCGAATCAGTACTCGCGCATCATCGACATCACGCATGCCAAGGGCAAGACCATCACCACCGACGAAATCTATCGCCAGTGGAACACCTTCTCGCGCATCGGCATCCGCGACGTGAAGAACGAGGACCGCTACGAGATCGTGATCGACGGCGACGCGTCCACCGGCATCTTCCCGAATAAGTCGTTTCAGAAGGGCAGCGACATTTTCGATTTCGACCACCTGTCGGAGGATGTCCACCACCAGCTTTTGGAACAGGGTCCGGCGCTGCCGTATGTGGTGCGGCCGCACGCCAAGACGCTGATCATCGGACCGGGCGGCGGTTGGGATGTGGCGCGCGCACTGGCGTCCGGCAGTCATGATGTGACCGGCGTCGAGATCAATCCGATCATCGCCGAGACCATCATGCAGGAGAAGTTCAAGGACCTGAGCCGCGGACTCTACCTGCGTCCCGACGTCCACATCCACGTGGAAGACGGCCGCGCTTTCGTGCGCCGCAGTTCCGAGAAATACCAGGTGCTGCAGGCCACGCTGGTGGACACGTGGGCATCCACGGCCGCCGGCGCGTTCGCTCTTTCGGAAAACAATTTGTACACGGTGGACGCCTTCCGCGATTACCTGCAGCACCTCACCGATGACGGCGTGATCGCCATCACGCGCTGGGGTTTCGATCCGCCGCGCGAATCGCTGCGCCTGCTGGCACTGGCCCGCGAGGCGCTCAAGCAGATCGGCGAGAACGACTCCGCCAGTCATGTGATTGTCGGCCGCGAGTACCCGGAAGCGGTCCGCGGCTGGGGCGCCAGGGACACCGTCCTGATTTCGCGCAAGCCTTTCAGCCAGGAGGACGCGGCGCGCGCGAGCCAGCTTTTCAGCGCGGCCAAAATGGAGGCCGTGTACCTGCCGGGGCACGAGGTGCGCAATCCCTTCTACGAATTCCTGCACACCGCCAACCCCGAGGAGTTCGAGCGCAACTACACGTTCGACATCACGCCGGTGACCGACAACCGGCCGTTCTTCTTCTACACCGTGCAGCCGCGCGACCTGTGGGATTTCGTGCGGCACGCGTCGCACGAATCGGCCGACTATAAGATCAACAAAGCCGTGCCCCTGCTCTTCAGCCTCATGCTGGTGAGCATCGTTGCCACCGTCCTGATCCTGCTGGCGCCGCCGCTGGTGCTGGGCACGCGCCTGCCGCAGCATCGCGGAGTGATGGGCTTCCTGCTGTACTTTCTCTTTATCGGCACGGGCTACATTCTGATCGAGGTGGGGCTGATCCAGAAATTTGTTCTGTTCCTGGGGCACCCGGTGTACGCGCTGGCGGTGGTGATCTTCTCGATGCTGATTTCGAGCGGGGCGGGCAGCTTTGCGAGTCGCCGATTGCTGGGCAAGCAGGAAGGTCCGCTGATCAAGACGCTCGGCGGCGTGGCGATGCTGGCGGCGCTGCTCGCGCTGGTGCTGTCGAACCTGCTGACGTCGGCGGTCGGACTGCCGCTGCCGCTCAAGATGGTGATGACGGTGATCCTGATCGCGCCGCTGGGCTTCGCGATGGGCATGCCGTTTCCGACCGGCCTGCAACGGCTGGAGGAGTGGCATCCGCCGTCGGTGCGCTGGGCGTGGAGCCTGAATGCCGCTTCGAGCGTGCTTGGTTCGGTGGGCGCGCTGGTCTGCTCCATTTACATGGGCCTGACCCAGATACTGATTATCGGCGGACTCTTCTATCTGGCGGCGCTGGCCGTGGTGGCCCGGGTCCGCGTCAGTTCCGATGGCTCGCCGCAACCCGGCGCGGGCCGCGTCGTCCTCGCAAAATAATATGCGGTCGACGCTGCTGGCCGCGGCGGTGTTGCTCCTGGCCTGTTTTTCCGGGCCTTTCGAAAGCGACGAAGCCTGGTGGCGACTGGCGACGGGACGCTACATCGTGCAGAATCACAAACTGCCGGTGCCGGACCCGTTCGACTTCACCACGTATATCGGAGCGCCCGATCCGGCGCGGCAGTCGAAGATTACAAGCTGGTGGCCGGCGCACGCGGCGATGTACCTGGCATACGCGGGCGGCGGATTCGCGGGAGTCGTGCTGGTGCGCGCGCTGGTCGTCATTCTTGCTTGTGGGCTGGTGGCGTACTTCGTCTGGCGCAGGACTCGCAATTTCTACTATGGTTTGATCGCGCTGCTCGTGCCCGCGGCCGCCGCGTACCCGCTGGTGCGCGACGACCCCGCGCTGCTCGCCTGGATGGTGCTGGCGTGCGCTGCCGGCGGCCCGCTGCTTGCGTATGGCGTCGCGCGCCTGCCGTGGCGACCGTCCGCGTTGCGGCTACGGTGGCAGTGGATACTCACGCTCATCCTGCTGGCGGCGATCGCGCTGCCCGTGCGTCAGGGGCGCGCCTTCCGGTTCGAATCGTGGGAGGCCGCGCGACCCGTCGGCGCCATCCGGTTTCTCGCCGCGCATCACGTCATCGGGCCGATCTTCAACACGCCGGACCAGGGCGGCTATCTCATGTGGCAGCTAGGACCCGAGCGGCGCATCTTCACGGATGGCCGGCGGCTGAACGCCACTGTGGCGGCCGACGCCCGCCGGATCGAGTACAACATCTCGCAGCCGGGCGGGAAGACGCCGCTGCAATTACTGGATCAATACGGCGTGCAGGCTATCCTGATCGCCGCGTTCGATTACCCCACCGGCAGTCCGCATTTTCTGATCGCCGCGCTCGCCGTTCCCGCGCAGACGCAATGGAAGCTGGTGTACCAGGACGGGCAGGGCATGGTCTACCTCCGCCAGGTACCCGGCGGAGTGCGCCCGCTCGCCAACATCGCCGGGTTCGCGAGCATGGAGGCGCAATGCGCCGCTCACATCCGGCTAGTGCCTAACGAGCCGCTTTGCGCCCGCGAGACGTGCAAGATGTACGAGCACCTCGGCAACTTCGATCGCGCCCGCTTCTGGATGGCTTATTATTTGGAGCACAAGAAGCAGCCCGATCCCGCCGCCGAGGTCGAATACCAGCGCTTACTCCGGTAACGCCAGGGGTCTTTGCCGCCGGTGGTTTTTGGCGTTACTACAACAGATCGTGGCGTTGCTGTTTTTCCAGCACCTTCACGACTTCCCCGACCTGCTGCGCGCGATCGCGGGTGGCGACCAGCAACGCGTCGGGGGTGTCGACGATGATCAGGTCTTTCACGCCCAGCAGCGCTACGAGTTTTCCGCGCGCGTCGACGAAATTATTCTCGGCGTCGAGGCAGACCGATTCGCGTGCGATCACGTTCCCCTTGGGATCGCGCGGCAGCAGTTCGTACACCGCGTTCCAACTGCCGACGTCATTCCACTGAAAATCGCCGGCGGCGATGCCGTGGACGCGCTTGGCTGCCGCGGCCTTCTCCATCACGGCGTAATCGATGGAGATGTTGTCGCAGAGAGGGAACGTGTCCTTGAGGCAACCGGCGAACTTGCGCGAGTCGAATGCCGGCAGCGATGCCAGCAGCGTCGCGGTCCGCGGCAGGTGCAGCCGCAATTGCTCCAGCAGGACGCCGGTGCGCCAGAAGAACATGCCCGAATTCCAGAAGTAATTTCCCGCCACAACGTACCGCTTCGCCTTGAGCAACTCCGGCTTCTCGTGAAATTTCCGCACCGCCAGCGGCGCCGTGCCGCCCGCTTCGCAGCCGCGCGGAAATTCGATATACCCGTAGCCCGTCTCCGGCCACCGCGGCTGGATCCCGACCACCATCAGATGGCCGGCCGCCGCGCCCTGAAATGCCGACTTCAACACCTTGCGATACGCCGCCGGTTTGCCGATCACATGGTCCGACGGAAACACGCCCATCACGGCTTGCGGATCCACCGAGTGCAGGATCTGCGCCGCCAGTCCGATCGCCGGAGCCGTGTTGCGCTGCATGGGCTCGGCCAGTACCTGGTTAGCGGGCACTTCGGGCAACTGCTTCACGATTTCATCGCGTAGATGGTCATTCGTCAGAATCCACAAACGCTCGGGTGCGATCACGGGACTGAGGCGGTCCACCGTCGCCTGGATCAGCGACCGTTCTCCCACGACAGGCAGCACCTGCTTGGCGGAGCGTTTGCGGCTTCGCGGCCAGAAGCGCGTGCCGCGGCCTCCGGCGAGGATCAAGCCATAATGATGAGCGTTCATTTATTTAAGCGGGTATCCGTGAATCAGGCGAAACGTCCGATTCCAGCGAGTCTTGGTGGGGAAGTGCAACACCATGTCCAGCAGGTGATCGACATTCAGCGGCGTGCCGGTCAGCGCGTCCGTCGTCGCATCGTACGACCAATAGATGATCAGAGGCTTGCCGATAATGTTGCCGCGCGGCACGAATCCCCAATAGCGGCTGTCCAGCGAGGAATCGCGATTGTCGCCCATCGCAAAATAGTAGCCCGGCGGCACCACTACGTCGCCGCCCTCCAGGTGATGCGCCAGCATGTCGTGCGCCTGATCGGGAAAACCTACGGTGGAGTCGGCCGGAAAATTGTCGCGGTAAGCGTCGATGAATTCCGTCTTGTGATAGACGTAAGGCTCGTCCATTGGCTTGCCGTTGAGCCACAGTTGCTTGTTCTGCAGGTGAATGCGATCGCCCGCCACGCCGATGCAGCGCTTGACGAACGTCTGGCTGATGTCCACCGGATAGCGGAACACGATGATGTCGCCGCGCTTCACGTCCGTGTACGGCAGAACGTATTTGGAGACGCCGCCCTTGGGTGCGAATGCCAGCTTGTCGACCAGCAGATGATCGCCGATCAGCAGGGTATCTTCCATCGAGCCGGTGGGGATGACGAAGGCCTGTAGCAGCGTGGTCGTCCCGAACAGCAGCAGGATAATTGTGACTGTCCACTCCGCGATAAAGCCGCGTTGTATGTAATGTCGCGGGGGCGGGGGAGTTTCCGCGGGTTCTTCCTGCGCGATCAGGACATTGTCTTCTTCCACAGACCTTCATTCTATCGGAATCTCTGTTATTCTGGTTCGAAAAGGCCCTATCGCATTGAGCTCTACCGCAATCACTTCACCCGTCGATCAGCCGGACGACCGCGCGCGCCAACGCTCTATCGGGTTGGTTTTCTGCTGCACAATCCTCGGCGCCGCGGCGCAAATCCTGATGAAATCCGGCGCCAATCACCTCGTTCCCGGACTCATGGGGTTGATCACCAACGTGCCACTCATGTGCGGGTACGTGCTGTACGGAATGAGCACGGTGCTTCTGGTGCTGGCGCTGAAAGATGGCGAATTGTCGCTGCTCTATCCCGTGATCGCGTTGACTTATGTGTGGGTCACCGGCCTTTCGTTTTTGATTTTTCACGATACGGCGAACGTCTCCAAACTGGTCGGGATCGTCATCATCGTGCTCGGCGTCGGAGTGCTCGGGAAGGGCGGCCGCAGTTGACCGGGACTCCCGTTTCCTCCATGCTGCTGGTGTTCGTCGCCTCGATCATCGGGTCGTTCGGCGCGGTCTTTCTGAAACTCGGCGCGGCCAAGTTGCACGGCGGCTTTTGGAAGATTTTCAACGTGCAACTGGCGATCGGCGTGATTCTTTTTCTCGGCTCGTCGGCATTCTTTGTGTCCGGAATCCGCCACGGCCAACTGTCGGTGCTCTATCCCATGGTTTCGCTGGGGTACGTTTGGACGCTGGTCTGGTCGCGGATCTTTTTCAAGGAAGCGTTCACGCGCCAGAAGTTCCTCGGCCTCGCTCTGATTCTGATCGGTGTGTGCTTCGTGGGCCTGGGAAGTTAAACTCTTCACCACGCAGCGAAACAATCTTCACCG
>Ga0207695_10001375_pt1 | contig 41206 bp, 61 predicted proteins | sample KBSC54metaG_FD_184354 | JGI IMG/M metagenome (GOLD analysis project Ga0207695, IMG submission 184354) | Corn rhizosphere microbial communities from Kellogg Biological Station, Michigan, USA - KBS C5-4 metaG (SPAdes) (version 2) | ecosystem: Host-associated > Plants > Roots > Rhizosphere > Soil...
AACAAATACGCAGCCCTATTTCACGAAAGTATTCCCACGAAATAGCTGCAAAGCCTTGTGGCTGCTTGTTCGACGGTGCAGATTGTGATTCTGGTTGTCGTGGGTTCGAATCCCATCAGTCACCCCACCGAATATCCTTACGAAACAGCGACTTACGATAGTCGCTGTTTTCGTTTCTGGACATCCATACAGGTGAATATTCCCACGGTGGGAATACTCGACCTCAGAGCGCCTTCCGTTTGACCACCTTGTTGCGGTCGTAGACGCGGGCCGTGATGGCCGGATTGGCGTGCAGATCCGGCAGATTGCCGCGCTCCGCCTTGTGCGTAGTTGCGTAGTAGGCGCGCAGGTCATGGAATGTGAACCGCTCCGCAATGACCTTCTCCGCCAGCGCCTGATTCATCAGCTTGCCCCACATCGCTTTGAAGCCTGACGCCGTGTAGTGGTTGCCGTGCCGATTCGGGAACAGATACAGGCAGTCGCGCTCCTGCTGCTGGTGCACGGCATCGATACGGGTCAGCAAGTCGGCCAGTCGGGGCGTGATGGCAACCTCTTCGATGATTTGGTCGCGCTTGCCGCCGCGTTGCTTGGCGCGCTTGGTGCGAATGACGCCGGCCGCAATGTCCACCTGCGGGCGCACGATGTCCAAGAACTCTGCCTTGCGGCTGCCCGCCAGCGCGGCGTATTCGGCCGCCAACGCGATGATCTTGCGCTGTGGTGTCTGCCCCATCAACCATCCAACGAACGCCGCTATTGTCTCCGTGGCAACGGCATGCGTGCGCGGCTGTTCAGGATTGCGACGCACTTGGCGGCACGGATTGGCCTCGGCCTCGCCGCGCTCAATCGCCAGATTGATCAGGTTCGACAGCAGCGCGGCTTCGCGGTTTGCGCGCACCGGCGCATCCTTGCGCTCGACGCGGAGATAGCGCGCGATGTGCGGCGCCTTGATGTCCATTGCGCGCACGTCGCCGAAGATATTCAGAAGTGGCTTGCTGCAGGTCTTGTAGTCGTCGCGCGTGCCCTGCGCCAGCGCCTTCCATTCGGGCGTCTCTTGGTATTGCTCCCATAGCCGCTGAATGGTGCCGATGTCGTCGCCCTGCCCCAGCATGTCCAACACTTGCTGGATCGCCTTGAGCCGGTCAGTTCCCAGATTGATCGGCTTACCGCCCACGGGCCGGTAGCGATAGGTCACGAGCCCGTCTTTACGCGGGCGCGCTTCCATACGGTCGAGCAGCCCCTTTGCCTGCTTGACGGTTCGGGGCCGGTTCACGCTGCAACGCTCCAGCGCGGCTCGGTGCGCGGCTTGTCGCCAGTCGATCGCCCACGGTTCACCTGGTCCCAAGTAATCGACGGGTGGCCGTCCACCTTCACTGGCGGCTTGAACCCCAACTCGCGCGCGATCCATCGGCATTGCGCTGCACCCTGCACCAGGCCACCGGTCAGTTGTTTCAGGTCTTCGTTTGTCAGGATCGACATATTCCACTCCCTGCGCGTCGTCTCAATGACGCGCCGCGATTCCTCATCCCAATTATTCCCGCCGAGCGCGCCAGGTATAAACGCCTTCGCGCTCGTCTCCAATATCCTGCTCAGGGCTGATTCACATGGCATGCGCTTTCACTTGCTCCAGCATTTTCGGCCCCATGATCAGCGTTTCTCCGTGCCGATACATGACTGGCTCCGTGCCGAAAAACTCACGCATCCAGGCGTTGATCTCGTCGCGGAAGGGTGACGGTAAGTTGTCATAGACCATCTTGGTCAACTGAATCTTGGGCATGTTGTCGAGCATCGGGTTGATGACGACGCGCAAGCCGCGAAAGTAGTCCATGTCTTTCTCCATCAGGGCTGCTTGTTGGGTCATGCTCATTGCCCCACGTGGATAGCAAACACGCGCACAGGGTCGGGGCCAAAGTGCGGATGCGTGATGGTCCGCTCGATGTAGCCTCTCCAAGGCTTGAGCAAGCGCCGCGCATGATCGTTTGCAGCAGGGTAGCCGCGCGTCAGCACAATGCAGTCGTACTCGCGACCTTCCAACCGCTTACGCCAGTAAGGCGTCACCAGCCGGTACTCTTCGGATTTTGTGCCGGAAGCTATCTGATCGAAGTAGATCCCTTTCAGCGGAAGCGTCAGTACACGTTTAGCCATCACCCCTCCCCACCAGTGTCCTTGGTTGTTGGCGCGCTCGTTGCGGGCGGTTGGATGCCAGCAGCGATTGCTCGACATTGCGCGAGACCAAGTTCCGGCTGCCTGTCGGTCGAAAAGCTGTGGCTGATCCGCGTAGAGACCATGAAGGGCTGATCGCACTGCGGACAGTCAACTTGGTGCTCGCCCTCTTCGTAGATGCGGTACAGGTCGTTGTCGCCCACGCCGATCTCTTCATCGCAGTGCGGGCACTTCGGGCTGTCGTTACCCCAATAGTCAAACGAGTTTTTGCTATTCAGTGGCATCCCGCCCTCCCGCATCTGCCAGTGCTGCCGCTGCGCGAGCTTTGCGCATTGCTTCGATTGACCGACGCGAAGACTCGGCTTGTTGTTCTGCTCGGGCCTCAATCTTTGCAATTTCCGCGTCGCATTCCTCGTCTGTCAGGACTCGCCATGCCCGGGGCACGTAGTAGACGTACATGCTCATATCTGGGAAGTAGAACAGTCGCCCAACTCGCTTCAACGGTTGTTCATTGCCGCCACTGTCTCGGGTCATGACCACTTCGCCTTCTGGCGGAAGAGTTTCCACGGTCATATCGATCCACTTAGGCATGGCTATCCCCTCCCTGCGCTGCCGGTGTGGGCGCGGCGGCGATAGCGCGTTCATAATCCATAAGCGCTTGCTCGATTCGCTCGCACTGTTCTTCTTCCAACAGGCCGCTGGCACGCGCGTAGACCTCCGACAGCAGTGCGCCAAACCCAGCCGCACGTAACCGCGCATCAATCTCAGATTTCGCCATCCCCGCCCGCTGGCCGGACTGGGCGGCGCGCGCAACATTGGCGAGCAGTGCGGTTTTGATCTTCTCAAAGGCAGCCTGTTCTTCTGGCTCGCAAAGCCCAAGCGCGCTTGATACCTGCTCGATGGCGTTATCCAGATCATCCCCCACCGGCTCGGCCTGCTGCCAATTTCCCATTGAAGCGGGGCAAATAATTGGATCGCGGCACCAACTTTTGCACAGCCCGGACCCATTGGCTTCAGAATTGCACGACCACGCCTTAACCGGAGAGTTTGATGCGTGCGCGCTGGCCGCTTCAACGATGTGTTGATACAACCTCTTTGCCAATTCGGCAGTATTTCCCGGGATTAGCGAAAGGGTGTAGCAATCGGGATCGACTGGGACCAATCGAAACTTATCCGTTGTCGGCTCGGCCTGCTGCTGCTGCTGCTGCTGCTGGGCCTGTGTATTTGCTTTCCATAGGGCCGCTTCGCGCTTTGCAAGGTCCAATTCCACAAGCAATTGCTGCACGCGGCTCGGCTCGGCCACAGTCGCGGCGCTGGCCTCAGAGAACGCGGTCGCCATCAGGACAGCCATATCGTTCAGGATCGGCGTGCCATCCATGCGCTTCCACCACCGTGGCTGATCGCTCTTGTACTGCTCCATCACGCCGTTGGCGATTTGCAGAGCTTCGTGAAAGTTCATTGTTTGTCCCCGTTGTACGCCTTCACAAAAAGTTGGAGCCAACGCTCAGGCATCCATTGCCCATACTGCTGATTTGCGGCCTGCGCGGCTCGGCTGATGCGGCTCCAGTCGCTCAACGCCTGCGCCGCTTCTGGTGCGGGGTGGATGTTGCATGGGTTGACGCCAGAATAGAGCGGAATGTCGTGCAACGTGTCTTCGATTGGTCGAAAGGATGGCGCCGTCCCGTCGCTTTCATCCACTTTGCGCAAGCCATTCCACCAGAGAACCGGCTGCGCACCAGCCTGCGCGCGCAGGGCGGCTACTGCGTCGTTCCAGCCTTCGTTGTAGTGCTCCGTCGCAATGTAGGCTTCAGTACCGCCTTTGTGCGGGTTATCGTGTTTCTCACTCAGCATGTCTTCTTCTCCTGTTCGCGGGCGGTGTCTATGGCTTTGTCAAGTTCCTCTCCGGATCGGTACTCATAAATCACCGTTGGTATGCCATCAATAGTTGCGTCCTCGTCCCTCTGGTCGATCACTGGCTCGATGTCGTGATTCGGATTTCGCAGCCACCTATACCTTTCCGCGTCCTCCACCATCGGCGCCAAGTGCTGGTAGCAGGCGAGCCACGAAGACCAATCCTCATGAATCCGAGCGCTGTGGTAAATCCCATCTGGATGGCGTCGGAGACTGTCCTTATCCCATCCGTTATCGGTTACTTCCCACGTCTCAAACACCTCACGCAGCGCTGCAATCTGCTTCTCGTCCATGTCATTCCCCCATGGCTTTGGCTATGGCAGCGCGGGCCTTTGCGATGCGCCCCGCTGTATCACTGCCGCCGCAGTGGTTATCTAGCGCGTCCGGCAAGATCGCCAGCAGCGCCTCCAGCAGTTCCGGAGCGGCGGCGATCAGGCGGGTGTTACAGCGTTGCTCGAAGTCGACCGCCAGTCTTTCGTCTTCTGTGCGCTCACGCATATCTAGCCAACTTTCGCCATCTAATCGGGCATCAGAAACAGTGCGTGGGATGGCTGTGAAAGCGATGAATCCGTCGGCATGCTTGATGCCACCTGACCCCGCAACAACTTCCCATGGTCCCGGCGTAAATTTCGCATCCATGTCATTGCTCCCGTGCGCGCATCATCGAATCTGCAATCTGATAGGCTTACTCAGGAACGTCTTCGATGCGATCACCCGCTCCCGCATCGTTGCTTGCGATCAGTGCTGCCATCGCCTTCGCCGCCAGATAATCCCGAAGAGACATCCCAGAAACAGGATCGAATTCGCTTGTCGCATAGCCATCGACATAACGACGTTTCTTTTCCGGAAATGCCGGCCCACCGTTGTTCTTGTCCATGTCTTCCCCTCAGAACCAGGCCGCTTCGGCGCGGCGCGGCTTCCACTTAGCCATCCAGCACGCGTGATTGCGCTTGATGTCGGCGCGCATCGCTTCCTCCGCATCGGCATCAGCGCGACGGCGCCATTCCTCTTTCGTCAGGTCCGGTGCATTGCCAAGCCCCCACGCCTCGATCAGCGAGTACTTGATGTCGCGGTAGTCGCAGATGCGCGTCTGCTTGCCGTGCATGGCCTGCACACGCAAGCGCACGCACGTGCGCGACAGGCCGGTAAGCACCATCAGTTCAGCGGTGGTCAGCCCACCGGGACCCGCAAACAGCAGCGCATTGAGCACCTTTTCGGTGTTCTCTTCGTGCAGCCTGCGGGAGCGTTCTGCAATGTGGGCCGGTTGCATGGTTAAGCTGCCTTATCGCCGAACAGTTCCTGCACGTTTTGCGGCGGCGGCGGTTTGATGCTGATCTCGGTTTCGCGCTGGATCAGCGAGCACAGCGGGCCGACAACCTTTTCGTCGAGGTGCGCGATGGCGCGGAACGTGACCAACACCGTGCCGCCTTCTTGCGGCGTGATCTTGAAGCCGTTGATGTTGATGCCTTCGACCACGATGTCGCTGCTACCGCCAATGCCGTAGGGAATCGTCAGCGTGTAGCCAACACCTTCCCAATCCCATTTGAAGCTGCCCATCTTCGGGAAGCGCAATGCGCTCTCGCGGTCTTCGTCGATGAGCTCGCCTTGGGCATCCGACTTCTTGTAGAGGCAACTGCGCAGCTCGGGTGCGAAGAACGCCAGGCACTCATTGCCCATCGGCACGGTGAATTTCAGGTCGAACGCGGGCTTGCGCTCTTCGCCGTGGATCTCAGCGCGCGCATTCACGCTGTCAAGCTTGGCTTTCTGATTGGACAATTCAAACATGGATGGCCTCTCTGGCTGGGGAATAAAAAGGGGCGGCGCCGACAGGGAATTCGCCGCCCAAGGGGTGGATTCTTACGCCTGCAGCAGCGTGTTGCGCAGCGCGCCGTACTCTTCGTAGAGTGGTGTGGCGATGTCTTCGGGCAGCGCGCGCAGCTCGTCTGCCATGGCGTCGAGCGTGTCGAGGTCGGAGGCAGATTGCATGCGATCCTTGAAGCCGGCCACGTCGAACGCTGGTAGCGATTGGCCGCCAGCCTCGTTGGTCAGTTGCTGCGTGTCGCCGCCGATTTCGCTGTCATCCACTTGCGTGAACTGGCCGTCGATGATTGCGTTGTTGTCCTGGGGCAACCCGGCTTCCGCTCGCTCATCCAGGCCCACAGCCGTCTGCATTTCGATGCTGACCGGCAGGAATTTGAACAAGCGACGCACCACGCTTTTGAGCGCCATGGCGGTGTAGTCGGTCTTCCATGGGCCGTTATTGCCGGCTTTGCTGCGCGCGCGTATGCCTTCTACTTCGGCGCGGCTCATCACGTCGAATTGGATGCCGCCGTCCTTGAGCTTCGCCACTGCATAGACGAACTGCAGCTTTGATGCGTTGGTGCGGTTCACGTTGTTCCAGTCGGGCACGTGGTCGATATGTGGGTTCAGGCCCAGCGTGCATTCGAACTTGTCGCCTTCATAGACAGCGCGAGCGTCAATGCTGACGATCTGGCCAGAGCGCCGCGCCAGGTCGATCATGCCCCGGTAGCCGATGATCAACTGCACATCCTTGCCATAAGGCAACAGATAGGCATGGCCGAGCGCGTTGCCCGGCTCAAGCCCAAGCTGCGCACACTGGATCACAGCGCCAAAGAACGACATCGGTGTGCATTCCGCCAGCTTCGGCACCTTGCGGATCTCGGTCGTGACGATGCGCGCCAAGCGTTCTGGCGTCATGTGGCGTGGCAGTGCTGCCTTGATCTGCGCCTGCATGTTGGGGCTCGCCAGCATGGCGGCCACCCGGTCAACGGGGTTCTTTTTTTCGGCGACCGGCGCGCCAGTCACATGCGCCTTAAGTGCATTGGTGGACATCATTGCTCCTTGAGTTTGGCGAGGCGGAAATCGATGTAGCGCGACGCCGGATAGTTGACGGTGTAGGCTTTCTTCTTGATCTCTTTGCGCACAAACGCCATGCCGTCATCGAACGAGATAGCAGCAGAGGCGCCCATCTCAGCAAGCAAATGAGCCCGTGCGCCTTCCTGAATAGCCTCGTAATGCGCCTGCATGCGTTTGGCTGTCTCGAAGACTGCGCGCCAGTGCTCATGCATGACGTTCGCTTCGATCACAGTGCCGTCAGTGCCCGGATAAAGGCGCTTTAGCGTGTCGAGCACGTTCTTGGCTTCGTAATCGATGGGTGGCTGCACGCGCGGCACAACGTAGTTGTTCCAGAACGCGGCGGCCTGGTTGCGCATCACGGAGATCAGCTCGTCGTCACGCTCCACGACGTACGGTTTCAGCTCATCGCCGATCAAGGCAAACACTTTGCAGCGGTGGCGACCTGTGACGCCAAGACCGTGCTGCACCTGGGCGACGTAGTGCAGTGGCAATTCATCGGTCTCGTGTTCGCCCCACTCCTTGGCCTTGAATGGGTGCACGGTCTTGATCTCGATGTTCTCGCGCGATCCAGCATCGATATACTCGGCATCGATCTCAGCGGCCATGAACGGCAGCACCGGATCGATGTAGCGCTCATTCGCTGCCACGATCTGCAAGCCGTGTTCCTCGCGGATCATGTCGAGGATGTAGGGCTCAAGGCGCGAGCCCCGGCGCTTTGCTGCAGCGTTTTGGCCGTTCTCTGCGCGCGGCGTGGTCTTGTCCATCCAGAGATCAACCACATTGCGCCACGGGCTCACGCCGAGGATGGCGGCTACATCGCTGCCACCGATGAACTTGGTGCGGTCAGCTTGGGTAATTGCGAGAGGTGCATTCATGGCAGGATCACCGAACGAAATTCGTAGACGAGATACAACTCGACACCAGCAGCGATGCCGACTAGGAGCATGCAAAACACATCCAGCGCGCGCTCTTTCATGACAGCGCCCCTTGCAGCATGCTCAGTGCAGCGGCGGCCACCACCACGCCAGCGAAGATCGCGTACAGCACGCGGCGATTGCGGCGCTGGTATTCGTAGCGTTCGAACGGGGTCATTGCTGCGCTCCTTGGGCTTTGGCGATTGCATCTAGGGCAAATCCCCACTCCTCAGAGAAATGGATGTATGCGCCACTATCTTTCCACCGGCGCTGAACTTCTGTCACATCGCCGCTAGGACAAATCCTTTCTAACCAATCCTCAAAAGCGTTTTGCTCTGCGTTATCGGTGATCGTCTTAAGAACGCTCACCAACTCCCCCACCAAGTTGTCGTTGTCTGCCACGCGCTGCGCGGCTTCGGTGTCGGATACACGCATTGCTGGCTCCTTGGAGGTCAGATGGGGAAAAGGTCGTCGTCAACTGACGACTGTTCGCCTTCGCGTTCGATTTGCAGGCTGATCAGATCGCGCACAACGCTGGCGCGGAAATCAATCGCCGTCTCCTTGTCACCGAAGAAGTCTTCGTGCTTTTTCATCGCCGTGATTACGTCGTCGATGGAAAATCGGTTCGGAGCTTGCCCTGCTTTGGCTGCTTCGCCAGCCCCATCTTTCCCGGGATGGTTTGGCCTATGCCAATCGTCCCGTGGGCCGCGCTCTTTCGTGCTCGTGTCGCTCATCTCATCCCCTGCTGGTTGTTCAGTGGCGGCGGTTAGGCGGCGATGGTCAGATGGGCTGAACCAGGTTCTTGGCTGTTCGGATCGTTGAAGCGGATAGCCACTCGCGCAGCTTGTGCATCGATAGCAGGAAACAGTGCGGCAAGGTCTTGGTCTCGCCAGCCTTTCACCCCAAGGCAACCATCCGTTTGCCGTTGCATGTAGGCGTCCAATGCGTCCAGTACGGCGCGGCGCATACCGTCGCGGAAATCTTCGTAGTTCAATCGGTTGGTTTGCATTTCGTCATCCCCTCATCAGTAGCGCCGCTTCTGCGCGCGCTCGTCTTCTTGCTCGGCCTCTTCTGCTGGTGTCGGCGCGATCATCAGTGCCAACACGATCCCGATCAGCGCACCGATGATAGAAACCGCAAACAGCGTCGTGCTCAGCTTGATCAGTAGCGCGCTCATTGCTCACCCCGATCAGTGCGGTAGATGCAGTAGCCCCACCAGCCCAGCGCCGCGAGTGACGCGACGCCCCACAGCAGCAGGCATGCGATGGCGGCGGTCATGCTGCGAGCCCCATAGCGCGTTCGCGCTGCACTTCGGCGCGATAGTCATCTGCCGCCGGATACGGCGAGCGCAGGCCGTCAGCGATGTCTTGGGCTTCCTGCTGCAGCTCGTCCCACGAATCGCCGTCGATCAGGCTTTCCAGCGTCACGGACGTATCTGCCAGCGTCACGGCCCACAGATCCACTTCACCGCAGTCATTCACGCCATGCAGGTCGACCAGCAGGTCGCCGTAATGCACGGTGCCCAGTTTCTCCATGCGCTTGTCGGCGATGAGCTGCGGCTGCTGGGCCAGGGCTTGATCTGCGGTTTGGGTGGTGGGCATTTCTGACTCCGCCGAGTGCGTTGTGTTGAGTGCATTAAACACTCTGCTGAAACAGATGTCAAGCACGCTATACATCATGGGCACAAAAAAGCCCGCATGGAGCGGGCCGCTTGGTTCTTAAATCCTCTCGCTCTGCTTGTGCACGACCCTTCCGATGATGAAGGAATCCCCGTTCAACGGCCGGTCGCGATAGATCCGTTTGTCCGGGTTGTCTGATGCCGCCACCCATGCGCCGTCGACTTTGAACAGGCGCTTTATGACCGCCTCTCCCTCATAGTTCACCGCGAAGGTTTCGCCTTCCTTCGGATCTGTATCCGCAGTGTTGACGACAACCCAATCGCCGTCATATAGACCGGTTTCCATGCTTGCGCCTTTCACCTTGATGGCGAGCAGCTTTTCCGGCTTGAACCCGCGCCGTTCGTACCATGAGCGGTGAAACACGATGGGGGCGTGCTCATCTTCCAACGGCTCAACGCCAAAGCCAGTGATGCCGCCTGAAATCTTGATCCGCACGCGCTTGATGGCCGGATAGTCTGGATTCTCGTCGAGTGACACCTCAGTTACTGGCGAAGCCTTCATCTTGCCGCGACCGGTCGACAACCAGTTTGCCGACACATCGAGCACCTGCGCCGCTTTGACGAGGTTTTCGCCGGCCAAGTCTGTCGTGCCCCCCTTCATCCAAAGCGACACCGCGCCGCGCGTAATACCCACGCGTCGAGCCAATTCCGATTGATTGATCCCTGCGTCTTCCAGGGCTGCCCGAAGGCGATCTGCTAGCGATTTCATGTATAGCAGACTAACCGCTTGATTGTTTAGGTTGCTTGACATACCATTTGTCTAGTTCGCTATACACGTGGATCAGACATGTTCATGACCAAAAAGCAGGCCATCGATCTTTTCGGCAGCGGTGCGGAACTCGGTCGCGCAGTCGGCCTGAGCCGCGGGCGCATCTCTCAATGGCCGGATGAACTCGACCAAAAGCAGACCGATACCGTCGTTGGCGCTGCAATCCGCCTCGGTAAAGCGCTGCCCGCCGGCTTCGTTCCTGAGCCTCATACCGAGCAGGCCGCCGCTTAATCGGTAGCCACTCTCGCGATGCCTTGAGCATCGCTTTTTTGTAGCTCTGGGGGTTAGTCAAGTGGCGTCAAAAGCATTGAGCCGGGTTGTCGAACAGGGCGAGTTGTCCCTGACGCGATGCGCTGAACCGAACAGCGTTCCGATCGAGATGGTTCATCGGCAGAAGACCTCCGGCGCGGCATTCACGCTCGCCTGCACGTCATCCGGCCTTGAGGACAAAGAGATTTACCTGGCGCTCGGGCTCGACGCTGGGTACTTCTCGCGCATGAAGAAAGGCGACGCGACGATGCAGGCTGATCAGCTTGCTGCGTTCTGCCAGATCGTCGGGAATCGCGTGTACGCCGAGTGGATGGCGTATCAGCTCGGGTGCACGCTCGTTCAGATCAAATCGGACGCCGAGCGCGAGCGCGACGCCGAACGTGAGCGTCGTGAGGCAGCCGAGAAGAAGGTTGAGCTGCTGATGGAGCTGCTCAAAGGAAAGGCGCTGTAATGGCCGATTGGATCAAGATGCGCAGTGGGCTGCTGACCAATCCGAAGGTCATTCGGATGGCCAAGCTGCTTTCTTCCGACCCTAATTTTCTCGACTGGCTCACGCGCGGTGTTGGTGTTTCGCGTGACGTTATGCGTAACGAAATGCGTGACGTTACTGTCGTAACGCGCGTAACGGTAGGTTCGTTACTGTCCGTTTGGGCAAGCGTGAATGACGCTGCAAATCAAGACGGATTCTTGAAGGGAATCACCCTTTCCGACATCGATGACATTGCCGGTGTGCCAGGTTTTGGTATCGCAATGGGATCTGTTGGATGGGCCGAGGAAGACGACGACGGAACGTTTTTCCCAAACTTCGATGAGCACAATTCCGTTGCAAAACAACGAGTTGGAGAAGGCAAGACGGCAAAGACCAACGCTGAACGCCAGCGCGAATATCGCGAACGTCAGCGCGAAAACCGTAACGTAACGAGTAACGCAACGGGTGACGTAACTGTTACGCGTAACGGTAACGACAGAGAAGAGAAGAATAGAGAAGAAAAGAAAGAGAGGAAAAGCGTAACGCCAAGCGTCACGCTTCCTGCTTTTGTCCCTGCTGACGCATGGGATGGCTTCGTCGAGATGCGGAAGAAAATCAAGAAGCCAATGACCGAGCGAGCGGTGCAGCTCATGTTCGCCAAGCTCGGCCGATTCGCCGATGCCGGTCACGACATCCGTGATTGCCTGGAACGCTCGACCCTGAACAACTGGCAGGACGTTTTCGAGCCGAAACCGGGCCAAGGCAGCCACATCAACGGCGCGCCTCAATCCAACCGCTTTGCGGGGGCCAAGTGATGCTGCCCTACGGAGCCCGTCCCATCGTTGAAGCCCGGCTGCAGGGCAAGCGTCCGGCCGAAATGCTGATCGTGTCGCTGGTCGGCCAGCTCGACGAGGTGAACCCGGTTGTTGTCGCTGATCCGGCGAAGACCTACGACTGGCGCTTTGTCATCGGTCTTGAGGTCTGCGTCTTCGCCCGGCCTGGAGTGCGCTTCCACCCCGTCATTTGCGAGCTGTATCGCCATGCCGCGAGCTGGATCGGCCTGTGGGATGTCGACGCCCAGCAAGGCACCGACTGCATCGTGCATCTGCGCCCTGAGGCGATGAACAAAACCCGATTCGTTGGGGCCGATTTCGACGCGATCTACTGGCCCTGGCTTGAAATGGAAAACAAGGAATTTCGGAGGGCTGCATGAAGCTGATCGAAGAATCCGTCGACCTGTCGGCGTATCTGCAGGAGCCGGAGGACGCGCACAAGCTGCGCAAGGCGTCGGACTGGGCCGAGGATGTCATCAACGATTTTTGGCGACCGCGCGAGGCGCCAAAGGCTGGCTTGGGCTTTGCCAAGACCAAGCACGATTTCGAGATCCGACGCGGTGAGGTAACGCTGTGGGCTGGCATCAACGGCCACGGCAAGTCGCAGTTCGTTGGGCAGGTGATGCTCAACCAGCTCCGTGACGGGCAGAAAGTCTGCATGGCCTCGTTGGAAATGCCGCCTCTGCGCACCATGTCGCGCATGTCGCGCCAAGCCTTTGGCAACGAGCGCCCTACACCGGAATTCGTTCGCAAGTTCCACCGCTGGACGGACGGCAAGCTGTGGCTATACGACCATGTTGGCGCCTGTAAGCCCGACACGATGATCGCCATCATCCGCTACGCGGCCGACACCTTCGGGATCGATCAATTCGTCGTCGACAACCTCACCAAGGTGGTGGACGGCGAGGACAACTACAACGCGCAGAAGGACTTTGTGAACCGTCTGTGCATGGTTGCCCATGACACTGGCGTGCACGTGCACCTTGTCGCTCACGTGCGCAAGGGCAAGAGCGAGAACGACCAGCCCGGCAAGTTTGACGTGAAGGGCGCCGGCTCGATCACCGATCTCGTCGACAACGTGTTCATCGTCTGGCGCAACAAGGCCAAGGAAGAGGCATTCCGCGCCGGCGACTCGCGCTACGACTCGAACGAGCCCGACACGATCCTGCAGCTCGAAAAGCAGCGCAATGGCGAGACCGAGGGCGATTACCGGTTTTGGTTTCACCTTGCGGCACTGCAGTACCTCGAAACCACGTCCGAGGGCGCGACGAAGTTGGAGATGAACATGGCCGAATCGATGGGGGTCGACCATGCTTGACATGCAGCGCTCCAGCGATTTCTACGAAACGACCGAGCGTCGCCGTGTCAAGCCAGCGATACCGGATTCCGTGATGGATTGCCTGTTTGGGCCCGCAGAACTGGGTACGCACCCATCCACCACGCGCCCGCGCGCGATCCCGGTCGCCAACTGCAACATCCTCGCGCTCGACCTAGGCACGCAATGCGGCTGGGCCGTGGCCACGCGAGACGGCAAGCTCGTCAGCGGAAGCGACCGCTTCGATCCAAAGCGCTGCGGCGGGCCCGGCAAGCGCTGGTTGGCGTTCCGTGAGTTCTTGACGGCCCGCGCTCGCGAGACTGGCGGCATCCAGGCCGTGTACTACGAGGACGTGAAAGCCCACGGCCCGGGCGTCCAAGCTGCGCACGTCTATGGCGGCTTCCTGGCCGTGTTGGAGCTCTGGTGCTCCGCCAACAACATCCCGCTCTACGGTGTCGGCGTCGGCACGATCAAGAAGCACGCCACCGGCCGAGGAAACGCCAAGAAGCCCGACATGATCGCCGCCGCTCAAGCGCTGGGCGTGCGCGTGGTCGATGACAACCAGGCCGACGCGGTGGCGCTGCTGGCCTATGCGCTGGAGCAGGAGCAGTGACATGCGTTGCTGTCTTTGCGGCTCATCCGAGCACACATCAGCGCATTGCCCGTGGGCACGCCGATTCGTACTTTTGCACCACTTTCCGGCCCTAAAGGGTCAAAAACAGGAGAAAAACGCATGCTGAAACGCGCTCTCGAAGCACTGTCGCCCGCAAAGCGGCATCCCTACGCGGTCAAACCTTTCCGGGCCGCGTCGTACAGCCATTCGTCGGTCAATCGGTCGATGCGCGGCGGGTATCTGCCGCATACCGGCGCCAAGCAGATCGAGAAGGCCAAGCGCCTGGGCATGGAGCCGAATTTTCCGAACGGTCTGCCGCGCTCGGGGCCGATCGTCGTCAAGGTTTGACATGGCCTACGCCTTCCTTCTGATCCTCTTCGTAGCGGCCGTGGTGGTCGCTGCGGCTTTTCAACCCCTAGGAGCAAAGCAATGACCGTTCGAGCAAAGATGAAACTGCATGCCGTCACCAACCACGCCTATAGCGCGGATGCAAAGACGCTGAAATTTCACACCGAGTACGACCAGAGCATCCCTGAAGATCAGCGCTTCCAGAAGGCCACGCCGAGCGGCACGATTGAAATCCAGATCGATAACCCTGCCGCCGCGGCGCAGTTCGAGATTGGCAAGTCGTACTACGTCGACTTCACGCCCGCGTAAGTACATGGCCGCCAGCCTGACACGCCTCGCCGGAATCCTCCCCACGCAGCCGCTGTTCCGCGCGTGGTTGGAGGATCTAGCGCATCAGCCGATCACGGTAGACGATGCGGCCGAGTTCATACGCCTGGCGTGTCAGGTTGAAAGCCGCCGGCAGGTCGACAGCAGTCCCGATGCTGCGCGGCTCTTTCATTCCATCGTCCGCCGCCCGTTCATCGAGTGGCGCGACAACCAGAAGCGCACGACGAATTGAGGGCAGCGATGCAAGCGCCATCGCTCGCCGTCCGCATCGACTGGTTCCGCGTGCTGACCGATTTATGTAGCGATGGCGGCTCTCTCTATAAATTGGCCGCTGTGACATCCATCCCGCGCACATCCCTGCAGTCATACAAGAACGGCGTCGAGCCAACGCACGCAGTTGGCATGTGCCTGTTGGCGCATTGGTCGGCCAAGACCGGGCTGTCAGGCGCAGAGGCGCCGATTACTGCGCGGTATCATCCGATCACTGTGCGATAGGAGAGAACGTGGACAACCGAGAACTGTTGGAACTGGCGGCCAAGGCGGCGGCAATCGATCCTGGATATGGTGCTGTACGTCAGGGAGATTTTGGGCTGGAGTTCTATGGTGGCGGCAATCGTATGACGTGGAATCCGCTGGAAGACGACGGCGACGCGCTGCGGCTAGCGGTGAAGTTGCAGATGAGCGTGACAGTCGGGCTGCTTTCTGCCATCGCAGAAACGCGCCTTGGCATGGTCAAGTGCGATGAAGGTGAAATTGATGGAGCCACCAGGCGTGCTATCGTTTTGGCAGCCGCTGAGATCGGCAAACGAATGTAGATCCATTGAACAATAAAAAGGATTGGCACTTTACTTGAGGGAATGCGCAGGCTGATGCGCAAGAGCATACGACGCCAACGCTCGGCAAGTAGGCGTCCAAGCTGATCCATTTCTACGCCTGATGAGGCCATAAGGCCGAAACCCGCAAGGGTTGCGTAGTCTCCCAAGGATCAGTGTGGTGGGAGAGTGAGCCGAGCATCGATGCCGGAGATCAGCGCCGGCCCCTCAAAACCCGCTTCGGCGGGTTTTTTCTTTCCCGTAGCGCGCTATTCCCCATCGAATTAGACAAAATCTCGTCTAAGCCAAGGACGAATAATCACTTCCAGTTATAAAGCACTGGGGTGATCATGCCGCGAGGCAGCGAAACGTCGTATCGAGCCGAGTACGCCGAGCAGGCCAAGAAGCTGTGCCTGCTGGGCGCGACCGACGACGTGATCGCCGCTTTCTTCGGCGTCACCGACCGCACGCTACGCAACTGGAAGCACAAGCACGAAGCGTTCGCCGAGTCGTGCAAGGCCGGCAAGCTCAAGGCTGATTCCGAAGTCGTCAGCGCGCTCTACGAGAAGGCCAAGAGCGGCGACGTTACCGCCTGCATCTACTGGCTCAAGAACCGGCAGCCGGAGCAGTGGCGCGACCGCGTTGCGCTTGAGCACACCGGCGCCAAGGGCGGCCCGATTCAGCACGAACAGAAGCTGGACGTCACCGCGCTCACCGAAGAGCAATTGCGCGCGCTGGCATCTGTGCGCGTCGTCGGGGGCAAGTGATGGGCGCGCCCGAGTTCACCATCCAAGACGTTCTGGCCGCCCGTCGCGAACTCGCGCGCCGCAGCCTGCTCGACTTCGCTTGTCTCGTCGACATTCCGACCGTGCCGCTCACGGATGCGATCGACGAAGACCAGTTCACCATGATGCGCATCGGCAAGATGGCCGCGCATCATGCGCTGCTGCTTCGCCAACTTCAGGGCGTCGAGGCTGGCACGGTGCCGAACCTCATGGTGCTGATGCCGCCGGGCAGCGCCAAATCGACTTACAGCGACGTGGTGTTCGTGCCGTGGTTCATGGCCCGGGCGCCGCGGCGAAACGTCATTCTGGCCAGCTACGCCAGCGAGATCGCTGAGAAGCAAGGGCGCCGCGCGCGCCAGCTCATCAAGTCACCGTCATTTCACCGCCTGACCGGCCTGACGCTGACCGGCGACAGCGCCGCCGCGCACAACTGGACACTTTCCAACGGCAGCGAGTACATGGCCGGCGGCCTGCTGTCGGGCCTGACAGGTAACCGTTCATCGCTTGGCATCATCGATGACCCGATCAAGGGCCGCGAACAGGCCGAATCCGAGACCATCCGCAAAAAGACCTGGGACGCGTACATCGATGACTTCTGCTCGCGTCTGATCCCTGGGGCGCCGCAGATCCTGATTCAGACGCGCTGGCACCAGGACGACTTGGCCGGCCGCATCCTGCCAGAAGACTGGGACGGCGAATCGGGCGTGTTCAACTGCCGCGACGGCCGCGTGTGGCACGTGATCTGCCTGCCGGCCATCGCTGACCGCACAGACGATCCGCTGGGCCGCAAGATCGGCGAATCGCTGTGGCCCGAGTGGTTCAGCCTTGAACACTGGAAGCCCTTCCAGAAGAACCGCCGCACGTGGTTCTCGCTGTACCAGCAAAAGCCGACGCCCGATGAGGGCACCTACTTTCAGCGCGTGTGGTTCCGCCGCTATCGCAAGGGCGACGAGCCGCGCCACCTCAACAAGTACATGACCAGCGACCACGCGCCAGCCGGCGGCGATGGCAACGACTTCGCATGCGTGCGCGTCTGGGGCGTGGCGGCCAACAACGACGTCTATCTGCTCGACGGCTTCCGCGAGCAGATGACGATGGACAAGATGGCCGACCGCGTTCTTGGCAATGCCGAGCGCGCGAAACGCGGCGGCGTGAAGCCCGAGGACATGGTGCCCGTCGGCCTTGTGCGCAAGCATCGGCCTCTCGCGTGGTTCCCGGAAGACGACAACAACTGGAAATCCGTCACCGGCTTTGTCACGGCTGCAATGCGCGTTGAAAAGCAGTTCGTGCGCGTCGAGCCCATCACTCCCCACGGCAGCAACAAGCAGGTCAAGGCCCAGGCATTCCAGGGCATGGCCGCGTCTGGCTGCGTCTGGATTCCAGAAGGTCCGGAAGGTGACGACGTGATTGAGCAATACGTGCAGTTCCCGACTGGCCGTCATGACGATGAAGTCGACGCCGGCAGCCTGATTGGTCGCGCACTCGCCGATGCTCACCCGGCCATCGTGCCCATCGTTGAAGCACCGCCGCGCGAGGTCGATTCGTGGGACCGCGCATTCGGCAATACCGATCGTGAAGCGGAGGGATCGTGGAAAGTGGCATGAATACCCCTCCGCGCGCCGACAACCAGCCGGACGCACCGCTGGGCGACGACATCGGCTATCAGGCTCCGAACGTGACTCAGCTCGTGCGCTGGTTCGAGGAATCGGAACAGATGACGTGGGACGCGCGCCACCTGGCCGAACGCGACCGCGATTACTACGACGCTAAGCAATGGACGCCGGCCGAGCTGGCGATTCTGGCCAAGCGCGGACAGCCGGCGCTCACGATCAACTACATCAAGCGCAAGGTCGAGTACCTGCGCGGCTTCGAACGTCGCCTGCGCAGCGATCCGAAGGCGTTCCCGCGCACGCCACAGCATGAGCAGATGAGCGAGGCCGCCACCGATGCGCTGCGCTTCGTGGCTGACCAGAACCGCTTCGACGTGACGCGCTCGGACGTCTTCGAGGAAATGATGATCGAGGGCACCGGCGGCGCCGATGTCACGGTCGAGCCTGATGCGCACGGCGAATACCGCGTCAAGATCACACGCGTTCCATGGGATCGCCTTTTCTACGACGCCTACAGCCGCGCCAAGGATTTCAGCGACGCCCGATACAAGGGCATCGTGATCTGGGAAGACCGCGATCAAGCGCTGGAGGCATATCCGGACCGTCGTGACGCGATCGAATACACGCTCAACAGCGTTTCGATGTCTGACACGTACGACGATCGGCCGAAGTTCACGCGCTGGGCGGACAACCGCCGTACGCGCGTGCGCATCGTGCAAATGCACTGGCTGCAGGACGGTCAATGGTGGATGGCAACGTTCACCAAGGGCGGCTATCTGGATGATCCGATGCCGTCGCCGTACATCGACGCCTACGGGACGCCTTCCTGCTCGCTGATCATGCGTTCGGCCTACGTCGACCGTGAGAACCAGCGCTATGGGCACGTGCGCGATCAAATCAGCCTGCAGGACGAGATCAACAAGCGCCGCAGCAAGGCGCTGCATCTACTCAGCACGCGCCAGACGTTCGGCAATCGCCAGGCCGTGCCCGATGTTGACAAGGCCAAGCGCGAGCTGGCCAAGCCTGACGGCCACCTTGAGGTTGAGGCCGGCGGTGTGCTGAACCAGGATTTCGGCGTGCTGCCTACGGGCGACATGGCACAGGCGCAATTCGAACTGCTGCAACACGCCACGGGCGAGATGCAGGCCAGTGGCCCGAACGCCGCAATGGCCGGCAAAGATCCGCGCATTCAATCTGGCCGCGCCATTCAAGCGCAGCAGGCCGGAGGCGCGATCGAGGTCGAGCCGATCGTTGATGACCTGCGCCAGTGGACGCAGCAAATCATGGAGGCCGCGTGGTGCCGCATTCGTCAGTTCTGGACGGGGCCGACATGGATTCGCGTCACTGACGACGAAAAGAACCTGCGCTGGGTCGGACTCAATCAGCCGATCACCCTCGCCGACGAGCTTTCGATGATGGACCCCGCGCAGGCCCAACAGATCGCTCAAAGCCTGCAACTGCAGCCGAATGACCCGCGCCTAGATACGGTGGTGCGCCGCGACAACGACATCACCGGGCTCGACGTGGACATCACGATCGAGGAAGGCCCGGACGTGGCGAACATCCAGGCAGAGCAGTTCCAGATGCTGACGCAGCTCGCCAGCTCGGGCATTCCGTTCCCGCCCGAGGTGCTTATCGAGGCATCAAGCCTGCGCAACAAGGACCGGCTCCTGTCGCTCATGGAGCAGGCCAAGCAATCGCAGGCACAGGCACAGCAAGGCGCGCAGCAGATGCAGCAGGCCCAAGCGCAGGCGAACGTCGCCAAGACGAATGCGCAGGCAGAGGAATCGAGCGCGCGCGCCGCGCATGCGAAAGCGCAGGCCGTGCGCGAGATCAACCTGGCCGCCAACGACATGCCAGCGCAGCAGACCACGCCGGCCCCGGCACCTGAACAACCCTCTTTCCTAGACCAGCTCAAGCAGATGGCGGACATCGCGAAGACGCGCGCCCAGGTTGGTGAGCTGCAGTCGAAAACGATGAAGAACATCACCGAAGCGCAGCGGCCCACCGCTGTGATCGACATAGCAAGTTGATGCAGTAGCCGCCGCCGGGCTGTCGGGCGTGACTTACCTGCCGCCGGGGTAAATCGGGCGTGATGGAGCGCAACAAATGGCAACTCTGGACGAGGTTTTGAGCGGTGCAGCGGCACCGGAGACGGACGAGAGCGCAGCGCAGCAACAGCAAAGCGATCCGACGCCGCCGGCCAATGAACCGCCCACGGGCGAGCCCGAGACGACGCAAGCGCCTGCCGCAGCCGAACCGGCCGCAGCAGAACCGAGCGCCGACCCGGACGGTGCGACGCCGGCACAAGAACCCAACAAGATGGTGCCGCTGAAGGCGCTCGAAGAAGAACGCAAGGGACGGCAAGACTGGAAGGAAAAGGCGATCCGCGCCGAAGCCGCGCTGGAGGCATTGCAGAAGCAGCAGTCGCAACCGCAAGCCAACACGCAGCAATCGGAGCCGACGCAACTGACGCCGGAGCTGGCGCTTGTCAATGAACGCATGAACATGTCCGAAATCATGGTGCGCAGCCAGCATCAGGATGTAGACGACATGCTCTCCGTGTTCAGCAAAGCGGCAGAGCAAAACCCGGCACTGCGTGCGCAGCTGCTGCAGGAACGGCATCCGTGGCAATGGATGTACGACCAGGCGAAGCGCATGAAGGCCATGGAAGAGATCGGATCGGACCCGGAAGCCTACAAGCAACGGCTCCGCGACGAACTCATGGCGCAGTTGCAGGCTGAGCAAGCCGCTTCTTCCCAGGCTCAAGCGCCGGCTGCGGTACCTGCCGCTGCTCCCGCTGCCTCCCCCGCACTCCCGAAATCGCTGGCGACAAGCCGCTCAGCCGCGCCGCGCACTGCGCCCGTGTGGACTGGCCCGTCGCCTCTCGAAAATCTCTTCGTCAAGAGGTAAGAAATGGAAACCCAAGCCCGTACTGGTTTGACTCCCCAGCAGTGGGACGATCAGTTCTTCATGGAATACGTGCGCGAAAACCGCTTCAAGCGGTACATGGGCACGGACGAAAACTCGATCATCCAACTCAAGGACGATCTGTCGCGCAAGCCTGGCGACCGTGTGACGTTTGCCGACGTGCGCAAGCTCAAGTCGAATGGCGTGACCGGCAACACGGTTCTGGAAGGCAACGAGGAAGAACTCGACAGCCGCTCCATGGCCGTGACCGTCGCGCCGCTGCGTAACGCCGTCGTCGTCACCGACTGGGACGAGCAGAAGTCGGCGATCGACCTGCGCAACGCTGGCCGCATGGCTCTCAAGCTGTGGGCGATGGAACGCATGCGCAACGACGTGATCACGGCGCTGGGCTCGATCAATGGCGTGGCCTATGCGAGTGCAACCGGCACTCAGAAAGACGCATGGCTGACCGATAACAGCGATCGTGTGCTGTTCGGCTCGAAGGTGTCGAACAACGTCGGCAACTCGCATAGCGCATCGCTGGCGACACTGACGAACGCCACCGACAAGATGACCACCAGCATTGTCAGCTTGGCCAAGCGTCGTGCACAGCTCGCGTCACCGGCTATTCGCCCGATTCGCCTGAACGACGACGAAGAGTGGTACGTGATGTTCCTGAACTCGATGGCGTTCCGCGACATCCAGAACGACCCGGTGATGCAGAACGCGAACCGTGACGCTCGTCCGCGTGAAGGCAAGGGGATGGACGAGAACCCGATGTGGACCGGCGGTTCGCTGGTCTGGGATGGCGTGATCATCCGCGAAATCCCGGAACTGCCTTACATCCCAGGCGCCGGTTCCGGCGGCATTCAGGTCGGCGCGAACTTCCTGTGCGGCGCGCAAGCACTCGGCATTGCGTGGGCCCAGCGCACGAAGTCGACCACGAACGTGCGCGACTACGGCTACCGCAATGGCGTCGGCGTTCAGGAAATTCGCGGCGTGCAAAAGCTGCTGTTCGGCAAGGGCACGAACGACACGGACAACCTGATCCAACACGGCGTTCTGACGGTCTACGCACCGGCTGTCGGCGACGCATAACGCCTAGCGCCCGATCGGCTCCCTTCGGGGAGCCTTTCCGCAACCTCATTCTTTGGAGCAACAACATGCCTACCGCATATACCGCAACCCAGACCGGCGCGGCCGATACCGTTCCGGGCGTTGGTGACGGCCACGCAGTCAAGGCGATTTGCGGCGTTTTCGCCCTGACCGCTGCGCTTGCCGCTGGCGACACCATCAGCACGCCGAACCTGCCGAACGGCGCCACCGTGCTTGACGTGATTCTGTCGACATCCGATCTGGATACCAACGGCACGCCGACCATCACTTTTGACGTGGGTGATGCCGCTGTTTCCAACCGGTACATCGCTGCTTCGAACGTTGGCCAAGCCGGCGGCGTCGCACGCATGAACCAGCCTGCTGCTGCCCCCTTCACGCTCACTTCGAAGGGGCCGGTTGTGGCGAAGGTCAACGCTGGGCCCGCCACTGGTGCCACGACTGGCACGGTTGCCGTCACGGTGATCTTCCTGCCGCCGTTCGCCTAAGCAGCGGCTAATCCATGGGCGGCGCGTTCCCGGCCGCCCAGACCTACCGGAGCAAGAGCATGGCGAAAGTGAAATACCTCGGCGATCCCGAGAACGAGGCGCGCACGTCGATCACGATTGGCGACGTGGAGTGCCCGAAAGATGAGGTTGTCAAGATGTCAGACGATCTCGCCCGCAATCTGGTCGGCCATCCCCATTTCGAGGTGCAGGGCGTGCGTGCACCGGCCCAGAGCGAAACGGCCGTCGCTGATCCCGACGAATTGGGCGCTTTGAGCGCGCAACTGACGCAGGCCATGGCCACCATCGCCGACCTGCAATCGCAACTCGACGAGCGCGGCCAGATGCTGACGGCCGCAACGCAGCGTATCGCCGAGCTGGAAGCGCAATTGATGCCGCCGGCAGCCTGATATGGCAACCCAGACCGATCTCGCTAACCGCGTGCTCCAGAAGCTGCGCGTACTCGGCGCCGGCCAGACTGCAGCGCCGGAAGACATTGCCGTCGCCAAGCAGAAGCTGCGCGCCGCGCACGTGTCGTTCCGCAAGGACGAGCGCGTGCGCTGGCAGATCGGTCAGTTGCCGGAAGAAGCCGAAGAGCCCTACGTGATGATGGCCGCCTTCTTGGCCGCCAACGACTTCGGCAAGCAGGCAGACCCGACTTGGGTGCAGTTTGCCGAACGTGAAATCAACGCGATCGTGCGCACGCCGAAGGGTGGCGAGCCCGTGAAAGTGGAGTACTTCTGATGGATGTCACGCTCTCGGTCGCCCTGGATCAGACGCCGCAACGCCGCGACATCGAGGTGTGGGCCGGCGACGACTTCCAAGTCCTGCTGAACGTCTATGCGAAAGACACGGACGATGGATCGCTGCCGGTTGACCTGACCGGCAAGACGGTGACGCTCACGCTCGCCAATTACGTCTATCCATCGCTGACCGTGACCGCGCCAGGCGCTGCGCAGACGGCGCTCGTGTTCGTGCCCACCAACACCGCCAACGCGTTCGGCCGTATGCCCTACGTGATCTCGATGAAGGACAACGTGAGCGGCAAGGTGCAGACGCTTTGCCAAGGCGCGTTGATCGTGCGCAACCAGAATGTGGTCCCGGTGCTCGGCGGCAATGACTACGGTTGGGGCTACTGGCCGGCGGTGTATCCATGAAGAATCCATTTCTGACCGGCGCATACCAGGCGCGGAGCGTGATCGCGGCGAATCAGCGCTGCGTGAACCTGTATGCGGAGCAGAACCCGCAGGACTCCGAATTCCCGGTCACGTATTACCCGATGCCTGGGCTGATCACGCGCGCCACAGCGTCCGTGCGCGGCTTCCGGGGTCTGTACACAGCATCCAATGGAGAGCTGTTCGCCGTCGTTGGCAAGAACGTGTATCTGATCAAAGCTGACTGGAGCCTGACGATCATCGGTTCGATTGCCTCTGCCAGCGGGCCGGTGCGCATGCGCGATAACAGCATCGACCTCGTGATCGTCGATGGGAGCAGCGCAGGGTACACGGTCAATCTGACATCGCACAACTTCGCGCAGATCAACGATTCCGCCTTCTACGGGTCGAACAACGTGGCTGTGATGGACGACTTCATGTTGTTCAACCAGCCGGGCACGCGATCCTTCTACGTGACCCTTGCATTGGCCGTCCAATTCGACCCGCTGGACATCGCGGCCAAGAACGGTGCGCCGGACAAGACAGTCGCCGTGGAAGTCAACGGCCGCACGATCTGGGTGTTTGGCGAGCGCACCACGGAGCTTTGGTACAACGCGGGCACCGGCTCGTTCACCTTCCAGCGTTACCCGAGTTCATTCATCGAGCACGGCTGCAAGGCGCCTTATTCGGTGGCGCGCGCGGATACGACGATCTTCTGGCTGGGCGGCGGCGAGATCGGTGAAGGCTTGGTGTTCCGTACCGAGCAGATGAGCGCCGTGATGATCTCCACACCGGCGCTTACGGAAGAACTGCGCACCTATGCGCGCCTCGACGATGCGATCGGCTACACCTACCAATCGGACGGGCACGTGTTCTACGTGCTCACCTTCCCGACCGCCGACAAGACCTGGATCTATGACCTGAAAACGCAGCAATGGAACGAGCGCCTTTGGGCTGATGCAGAGGGCTCATTCCATCGTCATCGCGTTTCCTGCGTCACGAAGTGGAACGGCAAGCTTCTCGGTGGTGACTGGGAAAACGGCAACCTCTACGAAATCTCGCTGGATGCTTTCGACGACGCGGGATCTCCGCTGATCTGCATTCGCTCTGGCGCGTGCATTGGGAACGATGGCAATCGCGTGGCATATGACCGCGTGGCCGTCGATATGGAGATGGGTAAAGCCGGCGCGAATGACGTTGAGCCCATGGTGTCGCTGCGCTACTCCGACACCCGCGGCGAGACGTGGGGCAACGCGATGATCCGCAGCTTGGGCAAGCGCGGAGAGTACAAGCGCCGCGCCGAGTTCAATCGCCTTGGAAGCGATCAAGGCCGCGGGCGCATCTTCGAGCTTTCGTGGTCCCCCAGCGTGCGCACGGCGCTGAATGGCGTCTATATCCGTGCCGAAGGTGGCGAGTGATGGAAGTCGATAACTCCTACCCCTTCCCGCCGCCGAGCATGCCCATGGCGATGCCTGATGGCACGCCAACGCGCATGTGGTACGAGCTGCTTCTGCGACTTTTTGATCGCACTGGTGGCGCTGTGCCGCCTTCCGACGTATCGGACCTGATTGACAAGATCGTCGCGATACAGGCGCAGGCCGATTTCCAATCTGTGCAGATGAGCGATCCCGCTGTGCAGGATCTGCAGCGCTCGATGCAGGAGTTGATCGCGCAGATTCCCCCGGCGCCGAACCTGAGCGAAATCTTGCTGCGCCTTGATGCGATGGAGCGCGGCGCCCGCGACTCAGGAGAGCCCCAGGCAACCTCTCGGCGCGCAGAAGAGATTGAGGGGATGCTCGCGGAAATGCGCCCGGCGCAGACCGTCTTAGAGCAATGGAACGCGCCAACCCTTCAAAACTCGTGGGTGAACTTCGGCGGTTCTCTTAATCCGGCTGGCTATTGGAAAGACCCGCACAACGTCGTGCACCTGCGTGGCGTTCTTATGTCCGGCACCGTCAACGCGACGATGTTCCTGCTGCCTGTTGGCTACCGGCCGGCCAACGAAGAACTTTTCTCTGTCGTCAGCAATAACGCCTTTGGACGCCTGGATGTCCGGGCGGCCGGCGATGTCGTGCTCGTCACGGGCAGCAACAGCTTCGCCAGCCTGGACGGGATCACCTTCCGCGCGGCTACCTAAGGGGGAACCATGTCGATCACCTATTCGAAACTCTTTCAGCCTACGCAGCTCGGTACGTCGCTGGCCACGCTCTTCACGATTGTCACGACGAATGCGCCACAAACGCTGCTGCGAGGCGGTCGCGTGCGCCTGACAAACACGTCGTCGGTCGCAGTTTCAGCGGAGTTGGACGCGGTGCCCAACGGCGGCACTGCTGGCGTCGCCAATCAACTGGTTCCCACCAACTACACGGTGCCGGCGAATGGCTGGATCGATGTCGATCTGCCAGTGATGGGAGTGGGCGATTTTCTGCAAGGCAAAGCCGGCACCGCCAACGTCATCACGGTGCACTTCATGGCCGGGGGACTCTTCTCGTGAAGCCCATGCAAAGCGTCGTGCCGACGGTCTCTTTCGGCGGTCGCAAGAAAGCGATGCGCGAAAAGGTGCTGCGCCTTGAGGAAGCCGTCAATGAACAGCCCCAGGTCGATTGCCCGGTACGCCATTACTTCGCGCCTGGACTGTACGCGCGCGAGATCCGCATCCCCAAGGGCACGGTGCTCGTGGGAGCCATCCACAAGCGCCAAAACCTCGCTGTGCTGTCCGCCGGCCGCCTGCAGCTTGTGACGGATAGCGGAACAGTCGAAATCTCGGCGCCGCACACGCTTACCGTGTCGCCGGGACAGAAAAACGCCGCGCTCGCACTCGAAGACGCCGTGTGGACGAACTTCTTTGCGACTGACGAAACGGACCCCGACAAGCTCGTTGAACTTCTGACGGAATCGAAGGCAAGCGAGCTGCTTGGCGGCCCAGATAACAAGCAGTTGATTCGCAACCGGCTCAAGGGGTAAATCATGGCTTTCGGACTTTCTGGCGCAGCCATTGGCGGTATCGCGGCCGGCGTTGGCGCCATCGGTGGCGCCATGATCAGCTCAAACGGCGCGCAAGACGCCGCAGATACCCAGGCAGGCGCGTCTCGGTATGTTGCCGACCTGCAGAACAACCAGTGGACGCAGACGCAGCAGAACCTAAAACCGTTTCTTGACCTCGGCACCAACGCCATCAATCCCTTGCTGCGCGCGATGGGTCTCGATTCCAACTGGAACACGGACCCGAGCAACATCCTAAATCAGACGTTCACCGCGCCGACGCTCGCTCAAGCACAGCAGTCGCCCGGGTATCAGTTCACGTTGCAGCAAGGTTTGAAGGCTGCGCAAAACAGTGCTTCTGCTCGTGGGCTAGGAGCGTCCGGCGCGGCTCTGCGCGGTGCATCTGACTACGCCACCGGGCTGGCTGACTCCACATACAACGACGTTTTCAGCCGCGCGCTGAACACCTTCAACACGAACTATGGTTCGGCAGCCAACCGCGTGAATCGTCTGTGGAGCTTGGTGGGCAGCGGACAGAACGCGGCAGCGACCGCCGGCAGCCTCGGAGCCTCGACCATGAACAGCATCGGGGACACGCTCATGGGAGGCGCAAATGCTGCGGCAGCCGGCCGCGTCGGGTCTTCAAATGCAGTCGCCGGCGGTCTGAACAGCCTCGGTGGCATCGCGCTGATGGGCGGTTATATGCCAAACGGTGGCATGTATGGCTCGGGCTCTGCAGGCTCTTCCGGCTCAAATTTCACGGGTTCCAATCCGTTCGGCGCAAGCGGCTCGTACTACGGGCCGAACCCCACCTATTGAGGTAAGCGATGCCGCTCGATTACTCCATCCCCCTCAAGGTCGCAACGCCGACGAATCCGCTGATGCAGGTTGCGCAAGCCGCGCAGCTTGGCGGGTCGTTGCTGCAGCAGCAGGCTCTTGGCCAGCAGATCAACGCCAACATGGCCGCGTCGCAGGCCTTCAAGGATTCGACCGATCCGACAACTGGCCAAGTCGATTACGGCAAGCTGTCTGCGAATCTGGCGCAAGGCCCGGGCGCGTACAACCTGCCGCAGATCATGGGCCAGGCACTTGACCAGCAGAAAAAGCAGTTCGACTTCAATGCCGCGAAGTTGGATTCGGTGCGGCAGACATACGGCGGCCTGCTACTCGACAAGGACATCACGCCGGCCAAGGTCTATGACGCCATCGGCGGCCTCGTGCAAAGCGGTGTGGTGCCGATGGACATGGCGCGCGCGCGGCTCGCCACGATGCCGACCGATCCGCAAGGTCTGCGCTCTTGGCTGGTGACGCAGGCCGGTGCGGCCGATAAGGCCGCGCAGATGATCGCGAACATCAAGCCGAATACGCAGGTGATCAACAACGGCGCCGGAAATTCGATCATCTCGCTTGATCCGATGACCGGACAGCCGACCGGCAGCAGCACCTTCATCCCGAGCACGCTCACGCCTGCAGAGGCTGCGGCGCGCGTACCCACCTTCCAGAACGGGCAGCCGGGTAGCGTGCCGATGGGTTCGTTGGTGCCGGGTACGCCTGGCTATGGCGGTGGTGGGGGTGCCATGGGCGGCGCGATGCCTGGCGCTGTCGCGGGAACTGCCGGTGGCGCCGCCGGCGCGCCGGGCGCGTTCCTTCCCACTGGCCCGAAGCTTGGCCAGGAAGCCGCGTCCGCTGAGACCGGCCAGCTCGACGCCAAAGCGGCCGATGCTGCGTACACGGAAGCCCAAGGCGCGCCGACGCGCATCCTGCAGCTTCAAACCGGCCTGCAAGCCCTGCAAAACATCACCACGGGCCCGAATCAGGATCGCTGGAACCAGTTCAAGACCATCGTCGGCAATATGCCTGGCATAGGCGGCATGGTCGACATGAACAAGGTCCGCGACTTCGACGAGTTCCACAAGGTGATGACCGCCTACGCCACCAATCAGATGGCATCGATGGGCAACGGATCGGACTCGAAGCTGGCGGCGGCCGTCAGCGGCAACCCGAACGACAAGATCTCGAACCTTGCCAACGACCAGATCCTACGCATGACGATCGGCCTGGAGGGTTACAAAGCGGCCATGACGCAGGCGTTTCAACAGTCTGGCGCTGCGCCCGGCACCTTCCGCGACTTTCAGACACGCTGGAATTCGCAGGTCGATCCGCGCGCCTTCGTCGCGTCGCAGATGAGCGATGCCGATCTGCAGCGCATGTATAGCCACATGTCGCCAGCCGAGCAGAGCAAGTTCAACGCTACGTGGGCGCTGGCCGAGCAGAAAGGCTGGCTCACGCCGCAGACGCAGACCGGAGCCCACTGATGGCCGATCCGCGCGCCTTCATCGCCCAGAACGCCCCGCTTGCGCAGCAGGTTGGGCAGGCGCTTGGCGTCGATCCGGCAAACGTGCTGGGGCAATGGGGCCTAGAAACGGGCTGGGGACGCTCAGTAATTCCGGGCACGAACAACCTGGGAAACATCAAGGACTTGTCGGGCGGTGGCGTGGCCGCCGTCGACAACCAGACCGGCAGCACGGATCGCTATCGCGCATACGCGACGCCACAGGATTTCGCTAGCGGATATGCAGACCTGCTGAGTCGGCGCTTCCCTGGCGTGATGGGTACTGGTTCTGACCTATCGGCATTCACCGCCGGACTGCGCCCGGGGCAAAAAGGCGGTTACGCAGAAGACCCCGCCTACGGGAACAAACTCGCGGGCGCGGTGGCGCTCGTTCGACGCATGGGGGATACCGTGGCAAGTGCTGACTCTGGAAACACTCAGGGGGCGCCGATGCCGCCATCATTGGCCGCGCGCCTTGGTATCTCGGATGGCGCACAGCAAGCGCCGGTTGCCGCTTCTGCACCTGCTCCTATTGTCGATGCGACCGCCAACATGCCGGCGTCCCTCGCTGCACGGCTGCAAGGCGTTCAGACAGCCGCGACGCAGCAACCGCCTCAGGCGGCGCAAACAACGCAACCGGCGGCCGTCTCGCAAGCCCCAGCGGCATCGCCAGCGGTGTCCCAGCAGGATCAACCCGGGTTCCTTGACCAGCTAGGCCGGCAGATCGGCCTGACGGCTCGCGCCGCTGGGCATGGCGTGGCCGATGCAGTGAGCATCGTTGGCAATCCCCTCAATGCTCTGGTCAACATGGCGACAGGCGCGCAACTGCAAGATCCAGGTGCAGTATTGCGGCGCGGGGTTGATGCCGTTACGCCCACGCCGAACAAAGGCACCGAATCCATCGTGAATGACGTTGCGGGCGCGATGGCCAACCCAGCAAACCTCGTAGCCGGCCCGATTGCCAACGGCGCGGTCAAGGTGGGAGGCGTCGCCGGAAAGGTGCTCTCTCCTCTGCTCGAAACCGCCATCGGCCGCAATGCGCTGGCCGGTGCGGTCACTGCCAACCTGCAGCCGACCGACAGCAATACGACGCTTTCCGACATTGGAGCGCGCACGGCCATGGGCGCACTCGGCGGTGTTGCCGGCGGCGCTGTTGGTTCAGCGCTGGGTAAGGTGGGAGACACACTGGCCACTGCCGCAAACCGCATCGTCGCGAACGTGAAGTCGATGCTGCCAGGTGGCCAAGCAGCGACCATGGCAAACGCGGATCAGGTGCTTGCTGCGGCTGCGCGTGATTCTGGCATTGATCTGGCTGCCATCCCGCAGTCGATTCTCAACGGCGTGCGCACGCAGGTAGCCGACGCGCTGGGATCTGGCCGAACGTTGGATGCGGCATCGGCACTGCGGAAGGCTGAAGGCGACGCAGTGCTGGGTGCAGGCAATGGCCTGACGCTGGGGCAAGCCACACGCGACGCGGCGCAGTTCACGGCAGAGAAGAACCTGCGCGGCGTGCAGGGCGCGGGCGAACCGCTCATGGAGCGCTTTGCCAACCAAAACACGGCGCTGGTCAACTCGCTGAATAAGGCCGGCGCAGAGAGTGCGCCGGGCCAGTTCCAAGCCGGTCAGGGGATGATCGACTCGCTGGCAGCACGTGACGCCGCAATGCGCAGCAACGTCGACCAGCTCTACACGCAAGCGCGCAATCTCAACGGCGGCGACATCCCGCTCAACGGGCGCCAGTTTGCCGACACAGCGCTAGGCCAGCTTGATCAGGGCATGGCGCACGCCTTCCTGCCCGAGTACTACCGTGGCATCCTGAACAAGATTTCAACGGGCGAAATGCCGCTGACGGTGGGCGTCGGCGAGCAATTGAAGACGCTTCTCGGCAATGACATCCGAGCGTCGAGCAACGGGAACGAGCGCTTTGCGCTGGGCGCGCTGCGCAGTGCGCTGGATCAGGCGCAGCCACTGAATAGTGCCGCCGCTGGTGGAAATCAGATGGTGACGGCCGCGCAAGCTGCCGCACGCGGCCCGTCGGGCTCAGGTGACGCCGCGATGTCGGCGTTCAATCAGGCTCGCCAAGCAGCCGCCGAACGCTTCGGCACGATCGACAACAACCCTGCGCTCAAAGCGGTGGTGAACGGCGATGCAGTGCCCGACAACTTCTTCAAGCGCTACGTGCTCAACGGCAACGTGGGGGATGTCAATTCGTTGATGAGCCTCGTGCCAGACCAGGGCAACGCGCTGCGCTCGCAGGTGGTCGATTACCTGAAGCAGAAAGCGCTCAACGGCGCATCGGATGAGATCGGAACGTTCAGCCAGTCGGCCTTCAATAAGGCTCTGAACTCTCTCGGTGACGCAAAGCTGAATGCCCTGTTTGCGCCTGAGCAGGTTGCTCAGTTGAAGCAGATCGGGCGCGTGGCAGCGAACGTGCAGGCGCAGCCGGCTGGTTCGGCGGTCAACAACTCGAACACGGGTGCGGCCGTCATGAATCTACTTTCGCAGATGGCTGGAAAGGTCGGCGGCCTTCCTGGCATCAACATCGCCCGCAATTCGATCACACAGTTCCTCAACGAACGTGCGGCGAATCAGGCGCTTGCCGGCCAGATCCAGAGCGCGCCGAGCGCCCAATCGTTCAGTTCGGTCAATCAGCTTTTGCCGCTCCTTCCGGGGATCGGTGGGGCGGCTGTACCAGGCCGCGCCCAGCCGCAGCAGTAGCGTGAATAGCCCAGAAGCGACCAGAGAAACCACGAATTTGCTCATGTCAATGCAATCGGCTTTGTGATACGGAGAATATAGATCATGCCAATGGTTCCGAAGGGGAAAGTCCAGTTCGTCGATGCCAATGGGCGCCCCCTGTCGGGCGGCACTGTTGATTTCTATGTGGTCAACACGACCACGCGCAAGGACACGTTTTCCGATCAGGCATTGTCGGTGCCGAATGCCAATCCCGTTGTTCTCGACGCACGTGGCGAGGCGGTCATCTGGGGTACTGGATCATACCGGCAAGTTCTCAAGGACTCGACGGGCAGCCTGATTTGGGATCAAACCGTCGATTCGAGCGTGGGGGGCGCTGATCTTAGCTCGCAAAGCGGCGCCGGCGGCGCGGCCATGATCGGATTCGATGGCGGCACGCTCGCTTCCTTCCTCCTTTCCAAAAACAACCGCGTCGTCGATTCCTTTGCGACGTTGCGTACGATCTCGAAAACGCTCTATACGCGCGCCTTCGTTGACGGTTCCACGAAATCTGGGTTCGGCTTTTACTGGTGCGATCTCAGCGATACCACGACTGCAGATGATGGTTGGCGCACGATTGTGGCTGCTGACGGCGGACGGTGGAAGCGCGCCGAGGGTGCATTGTTCGACATAACGCTGCTTGGCGTGACGGCTGGTGTATCGGCGAGCCAGAGCGCTGCGATTGCAGCAGCACAAGCAATATGTGCCATTGCCGGGAAAATTCCCTATCTTCCTGCCGGCACATACACCGGCAGTGTGGCAATCCGAACCAGTAATTCTGGCCTTATCGGCGAAGGGGCATCTGTCACCAAGATCGTTCTTCCTGCGACGACATACAGCATTTCGTCGTTCAGCATGGCAGGCCAGGTCGCCACCGTCACCACGTCAACACCGAGCGGCGTATTTGTCGGCCAAGGCATTAGCATCAAGGGCACGTCCGCGAGCGCATACAACGTCGGCTATATCGTCACGGCCGTGCTGAGCAGCACGCAGTTCCAGTGCAAGTCGCTCAATTACACCTTCACCGATGGAACTGCAACCGGCGGCAACGTCAGCGAGGGGAATGTCTGTGATGTTGGCCAACTAGCCTACGGCAACGCTTCTACGGCGATTGCGGGCATCGTGGTGCGCGGCATTACCTTCGACGGTAACCGCTCCAACCGCACGACACCTCCAGACGATCTGACGGATTGGGGTATCGCGCTCACGAACACCAAGAACTATCACATCAGCGATGTGCGCGGCGTCAACTGCTGGCAGGGCGGTTTCGGCGCGTTCATCAACTCCAACTATGGCTATGTGCAAGCCTACGTTGAGAACTGCGGTTTCTCTGCCCAGAATCCTGCTGGCTTCGACATCAACAGCAGCAGCTACAACGAGTTCCACTGCACATCCAGCCGCTGCAACTACGGCGCGCGCGTTCTCGACAATTGCGTTGGAAACGTCGGCACTTTTGTCATCGACACCCCCACACAGACCGGTTTCGTCTACGGAAACCAGAACGTCAACTATTCGAGCGCCAACAACTTCCGCATCACCGTTATCAACGGGTGCTCGATTGCCGGTGTGCAGATCACAGCGAAGTGCTATTCGTCTGAGCTTGACGTGACCGCTCAGGGCACAACCGGCCCGGCAGTGCATGAAGTTCAGGCCCTCGGCGCAAATGCATCAGAGGGGAACACGTACCGCGTGAATAGCAAGAATTGCAGTGCGCAATCGGTGCTGATCGGCGGCAACAACGGCAAGTGGTTCGTCAATAGCTGGCAGGACGGCCGATCGGGCGCAGCTGGCGCATCGTTCGCCATCGATGTCTATGGCAACCGAAACCAGATCGATGCCGTAGTCGAGGATTCGTCAACGCCTCAAGTGCGCGGTATCGCGTTCCGCTCCGGGGCGGTCAGCAATGACGTTTTGAAGTTCACGCACAACACGCTTGTGCAGGAAATTTCGGATGCGTCGGGCGGCTACAACTTCTATGAAGAATCCGGGTGGACGACGCCATCTTTCGGCGCCGGCTGGAGCAACACCTACGGCGCTCCGTTCAACACGATCGGCTATCGGAAACTCGGTAAGCATGTACGCCTCAAGGGCACTGTGACGGGTGGCACTGGGACCATCTTCACGTTGCCCACCGGATATGCGCCCATTACCGGCACGTACCTTTTCCCCACCGTTTCCAACGGTGCTGTCGCTGTGGTCGCGATCAATACTGCCGGCGTCGTTTCGCTCCAGTCAGGCTCGGCCGCCTCGGTGAACTTGGATCACATCAGCATTCCGATCGATGCTTGACGAGGAAGCCTATGGAACCACAGACCTCACCGAGCGCTGGGCGCCGCTTGCTGGACATGACCATCAACGTGCAGTCGCTGGTCATGGCGTTGATAGGCGGAATCGTAGCGGTTTCTGCGGCCTACTTCGCAGTGATCTCGCGCGTTGATCGGCTCGAAGCGCGCGAGCAGAACCAAGACGATCGCATGACGCGGATCGAGCAGACGCAGGTTCAGCAGAAAAGCGAAACGACGCAGCAGTTGCGGGACATCAGCAGCGACCTGAAGGACGTGCGCAACCTGCTCATGAGCAATGCCGCGGCGGCGCGGCCAGAAATCAAGAGGTGGTCACGATGAGCATTCGCAGCTTCTTTGTCGACGATGTGCGCGACGTGTGGCGCCGCTGGTCATTCCGCAGCGGTGCGGTGACGGTGATCCTGCTGGCGGCGGTACCGGTGGTAGACGAACACTGGCCAGACCTGGCGCCGGTTGTCGTCTCGCTGTTCCCTAAGCACGGCCAGCAGCTTGCTCCGATCGCCGGTGTGCTGATCGCCATTGCCGCGCAGTGCATCCGGCAGGCGGCGGTACTTGAGGCCATCAAGCGGTTCTTCCGTAAGCCGGATGATACGCAGGAGCCGAAGACATGACGCCGGCCGACGCGCTCACCAACGCCATCAATCCGGCGCTTGCGCTGTTGCCTCCGAGCATGACGAGCGATCAGGCGCGCGTGATGCTGCTGTCGATCGGCTTGCAGGAATCGCACCTCACGTATCGACGCCAACAGCCTGCGGGCCCAGCTCGCGGACTTTGGCAGAACGAGCAAGGTACGCCGGCAACGCGCGGCGGCGTATGGGGCCTTTTTCTGTTCCCCGGCACGCGCACGCAGCTGCAGGCGCTGTGCGCATCGCGCGACGTCGCCCACGATCCAGTGGCCATCTATAGCGCCCTGGAAACGGACGACGTTCTGGCCGCTGGTGCTGCGCGTCTGTTGCTCTGGACCGATCCCAAGCCGCTGCCGTCCATTGATGACCCCATTGGCTCATGGGCGCTGTATCAGCGCGTATGGCGCCCGGGGAAGCCGCGCCCAGCCGAATGGGGCGTCAACCACACGCAAGCACAGGGGGCTGTATGACGATCGATCTGCTCACGAAGATTGGCCCGTGGATATTGGCCGCGCTGGCCGTTGTGTTCGGCATGTTCCGGCACCAGCAGGCGAAGACAGCATCGGCCAAGGCGGACCAGGCGACCGCAGAGGCTCAGGCGAAGGTATCGGCTGTGGAATCGGCTACAGCCAAGGCGAACGAGCAAGCGGCCCAAGCCGGCGCCGCTGCGGTAAAGGAGCGCGAAAATGTGGAAAACGACATTGCTGCTGGTAAGCCTGGCGATGCTGCTCAGCAGCTGCGCAACGACTGGTCAAGGGACTGAGCCCGAGCCGCGCATCGTCACGCGCACGGTAGACACGGCTTGCGACTGGACGCGGCCGATCTACGTTTCCAAGGCGGACGTGCTTTCGGATGAGACGGCAGCCGCTATCCTGGCGCACAACAAGGCAGGCGCGAAGGTGTGCGGCTGGAAGCCTAAGACGAAGTGAGCGCCGCGTTGGCGCGGCCAATCTCGCGCCTTGCAATGAGGCGCTTGCCGAAGTTGATAACCGGCTGCTCGATCACGTTGAATGCGACAGCGGACAAGGCCAGCGATACCAGCACCACGATCGGGTAAGTCATGATCATCCGCATCTCTGCTGATTGGTCGACCATCGCGGCATTGATCATGGCCGCCACCTTCCCGAAAACCAGAAAGTGAAGCAGGTAGGCCGAGTAGCAGTACTTGCCTGCGGTTCCCATGGCCTTCATTCGGGCGATGCGCCCGAACAGCGGCGAATTCACCATCGCGCCGGCGAAGATGAAGAACAGCGGAATGCTGCCGAACAGGACCTCGCTGTTGTACGTCCAGAAGTAATAAGCCGAGGCCAGCGCCAGCGCGTCGTACTGGATGCCTTCCATCTTTCCGCTCGGCAGCTTGCGCCATATCTGATACAGGAAGACGCCAGCCGCGAAAGCAAACAGGTGGTTGAGAGGCATATAGAACACGGCATCATTGGCAGTCGGAATCTTGTAGATGGCTGCAACTGTCCACCAAAGACTTTGCCCGACCAAAGCGACAGCGAAGAAGACGCCAGCACGGCCCGCTGTAGTCAGCACCAGCGCGAGCCCCGGCAGGAAGAAGTAAAAGACCTCTTCAGCGAAGATCGACCAGCCGCCCGGAATCACCGAGGGCACGGCGTGCTGCATGAACCCGAAGTAGAAAAAGGCGGTCGCCACAGTTTCATTGAGCGGCTTGCCATATGCGTGCATGTACAGCAGGCAAGCGATCCACCACATCGGCAGAATGCGCGTCGCGCGCCGGATGTAGAAGTTGGTCCAGGGGGTCGCCTCGGTTCCCTTGCGGGCGTTCCACGACATGAACAGTGTGAATGCGCTGACCATGAAGAACAGTTGCACGCCGCGCGCGCCCATCAGCAGCCACGAGAACACGGCCTGGTTCGAGAACGGCGAGATGCTTGCTACAGTGATCGCCGTGTGCACTCCCATCACCATCAGAATGGCGATACCGCGCAGGCCATCGATGAAATCAAGCTGCTGATCCTTCATTTTTTCTTCGTGTTTTGTGGTGGGCAGATGCTAACGCAACCTCGGCGCCGTGACTTGAAATGCACTTACATCAGAATTCGATGCCGTGAAATTCACTGATCAGCACGGCTCGTTTTTCGTGGGAATAACCGCTCTGAAACCCAACAAATACGCAGCCCTATTTCACGAAAGTATTCCCACGAAATAGCTGCAAAGCCTTGTGGCTGCTTGTTCGACGGTGCAGATTGTGATTCTGGTTGTCGTGGGTTCGAATCCCATCAGTCACCCCAAGTTTCAAGAAAAAGCCCGCATTCGCGGGCTTTTTTGCATTCAGCGGTCGGGGCAGCGCCCCGTTCCGCTACATCAAACCGCTACCGCCTCCTCGTTCGATTCCTCGCCGCGCCGCAGGTGAGCCCGCGCCTCATCAAACAACGCATGCGCGTCGGCCAACGTCTTGACGCGGCCAAGCGCCTTGGAATCCGACAGCACACGCCGCCAGCCGCGCGCACCTGCCACGCCGCGATACAGCCCCAGCATGTGCCGCACCGCCGCCCCCGCATAGCCACCGCGCTCTACCCAGCGGCCGACGTAGCGGATCATCGCGTCTTCCACCTCGGCGCGCGTGGCGGCCTCGGTGCCTGCGCCGTAGTACCGCGCATCGAACGCGGCCATCAGGTGCGGATGGTGATACGCCTCGCGGCCAATCATGACGCCGTCCACGTGGGCAAGATGCGCGTCGATCTGCTCCAGCGTCTGCACCCCGCCGTTGAGCAGGATTTCCAGATGCGGGAAATCCCGCTTGAGCTGATAGACGACTTCGTAGCGCAGCGGTGGAATCTCGCGGTTTTCCTTCGGGCTCAGGCCTTTGAGGATGGCGTTGCGCGCGTGGACGATGAATGTCTCGCAGCCGGCCTCGGCGATGGTGCCGACGAAATCCCGCACGAAATCGTAGGTCTCGATGGCGTCGATGCCGATACGGTGCTTGACCGTGACCGGAATCGACACTGCATCGCGCATCGCCTTGACACCCTGGGCGACGAGCTTCGGTTCGGCCATCAGGCACGCGCCGAACGCACCTCGCTGCACGCGCTCCGACGGGCAGCCGCAGTTGAGGTTGATTTCCTTGTAGCCCCATTGCTGGCCGAGGCGCGCGGCCTGGGCGAGATCATCAGGTTCGCTGCCGCCGAGCTGCAGTGCCACGGGGTGCTCGACCTCGTCGAAATCGAGGTGGCGCGGGACGTCGCCGTGCAGCAGCGCGCCGGTGGTCACCATTTCCGTGTAGAGCCACGTGTGGCGCGAGATCTGGCGATGGAAGAACCTGCAATGTCGGTCAGTCCAATCCATCATCGGGGCCACCGACAAGCGGCGAGGGTTGAGCGTGGGGCGTTCAGCGGTCACAGCAAGATCAACGATTCAAATTCCAGGCGCGCAGTTTACCGGTTCTAGTCCGTCAGCCCCAGCAGCGGATGCTGCTCATGGTGCCACGGCGAGATAAAGAACGCAGCCACTTCATCGTCACGCACGGCGTCGATGTTCGCGTGCTTCCACTTTGGCGCATGATCCTTGTCGACCGCGAGTGCGCGAATGCCCTCGATACCGTCGCCTTCAGCAAACACGTGCGTCATCATGTCCAGCTCGCGGCGTAGTTCATCTGCCAACGTGGTGTGGCGGCCGCGACGGATCAGCTCCAGCGTCACCGCCATCATCAACGGCGAGCGCTTGGCCATGTGCGCGGCGGTCTGTGCGGCCCATTCGGCATCCGTGTTGCCGGCCAGATCGGCGAAGATGCCTTGCACGCTGTTCTGACTGAAGCAGTCATCGATAGCCTCGCGGTGAGGCGCGATGAGCGCCTTGGCATCATCGGGCGCCGATGCGGCTTCGGTAAAGCAGGCAGCGATCTGCTCGGCGCTGCTCCAGTTGCCGTCACGCAGGCGCCGGACGATGGCCGCCAGCGCCTCGGCGGTGACGTGGCAGTCGGCAAGGCCAACCGACAACGCATCCGCCGCTTCGATCATCTGCCCTGTCACTCCCAGGTATTCGCCCACATGGCCGGGCACGCGCGCCAGGAACCAGCCACCGCCCACGTCCGGGAACAGGCCGATGTTGGTTTCGGGCATGGCCATCTTCGTGCGCTCAGTCACCACACGCAGCGATGCGCCTTGCGAAATGCCCATGCCACCGCCCATCACCACGCCGTCCATCAGAGCGATGTAGGGCTTGGCATAGCTGAAGATGAGGTGGTTGAGGCGGTATTCCTCCGTGAAGAAGGTGATGAGTTGCGGGTCGCCGGCCGTGGCGGCGCGGTGGAAGAAACGAATGTCGCCGCCCGCACACAAGGCCTTGCCGCCCTCGCCACGCAGGATGACGGCGTGGACTTCCGGATCGTGCTGCCAGGCCAGCAACGCATGCGACATCGCGCGGATCATCTCCAGCGACAGCGCGTTAAGCGCCTGTGGCCGGTTCAGCGTCAGCCAGCCGATGCCGCCGCGTACTTCGGCGATCACGTTGGGTTGGACTTCAGCCTGAGGCGCGATGGAAACGGTGGATTGCATGTCTCGGATGTTGTTGTGGGAATAACGGCTCGCACTGTACACGACAGCGCATTGAAGCGAGGAAGGGCTCTAGCCCGCCCTCTTTCGCAGCGCGGGTGTTGGGCGTATACCTGCCAGTTGGAGACGACACACATCACAACAATCCAATGACCCCTGCCAACGCCACCCCGGGTGCATCCAGTTTCGACCCAGGCCTGATCCTGCTGGCCTTTGCGCCGATCTTCTTACTGACCATCGGCGCTGAGGCGTGGTACTGGCGCAAGCGGGATCCGTCCGTCTACAGCTTCAAGGACACCGTTTCAAACGCGTGCCTTGCGCTCATGCACCAGGCGTCGGATGCGTTCTTCCTGTGGCTGATGATCAAGACGGTCTATTCGTGGACGTACAGCCACGGCCTGCGTGCGATGCCCGAGACGTGGTGGTCATTCGGGTTGCTCCTGCTGCTGCAGGATTTTCTGTACTACTTCTTCCACCGCGCCAGCCACCGCGTGCGCTGGATGTGGGCCTCGCATGTGACGCATCACTCGTCGGAAGGCATGAATTTTTCGACGGCGTTCCGCCAGAGCCTGACCTATCCGATTTCCGGCATGTGGCTGTTCTGGATTCCGCTTGCATGGATTGGCTTTACGCCGGACTGGGTGATCCTTGCCGTGGGCCTGAACCTGGCATTCCAGTTCTTCGTGCATACGCGGCTGGGTGCGCTCGATTCGCGCTACGCCGGCTTCTGGCGCTGGCTCGGGCAATACGTGAATACGCCGTCGGTGCATCGCGTGCACCACGCCAAGAATCAGCAGTACATCGACCGCAACTACGCCGGCGTGCTGACCATCTGGGATCGCATGTTCGGCAGCTTCGTGCCAGAGGAAGATGCACCCGTCTTTGGCATCACGCGGCAAGTCCACACGCACAACCCGATCACCCTCACCTTCCACGAATGGCGCGACATGTGGGCAGACGTGTTCCGCGATCGGGACATTCGCTACCTGTGGAAACCACCCGAGTGGCGCAGCCCCCGCGCTGCGGTCACGGCCGAGGCGATGCCGCTCACATGAACGGCGGGCCGAAGCGCGTGGCGACGCGATCGGTGGAATCGAACAGATCGCGCAGGACGGCACTGGTGCACGTCGGCTGCACGTACAGATAAAACGCCACTTCCGGCAGGCGCGGCAGGCCATCGGCTTCAGTCAACACACGCATGTTGGCGTCGAGCAATTCGGTCGTGCGCGCCGTCACGCCCAGCCCCGCGCTGATCGCAGCCTTGATGCCCGTCAGCGTGGGCGACAGGTAACTCGTGCGCCACGGAATGTGGTGCGCATCCAGGCACTCGATCGACAGCTGGCGGAACAGGCTCAACTCGTCGGCCATGACCAGCGGCACCGGCGCGGCGGGGTTAAAGATGAAATCTTCCGCGCAGATCCACACCATCGGCGACGTGCGCAGCTTGATGCCGGGAAACGCATCGTCATAGCGCGTCGAGATCGCCAGGTCTAGCGTCTTGTCGCGCAACGCGTCCATCAGGAACGGGCTGCGGCCTACGTTGATTTCCATCTGCAATTCCGGCGACAGCTTGGACAACCGCCGCAGCAGATTCGGCAAGATCGAATCGGCCACATCATGCGGTGAGCCGATGCGGATTTTCTCGATTGGGCCGCCGGTCTGGATCACCTGCACGGCCTGGTCGTTGAGCGCCAGGATCTTGTGCGCATAGGCGACAAGCCGCACGCCATCGGGCGTCATCATCTTGTGGCGGCCGCGCTTCTCGAACAGCGCGCAGCCCATTTCCTCCTCCAGCCGCTGCATCTGCTGCGTGACCGCAGACTGCGTGCGCCCCACCCGTGCCGCTGCTGCGGCAAACGTCTCGTGCTGTGCAATCGCTACGAATGTGCGCAGCAAATCGATGTCCAGATTTCGCATCTCGATCCCGATACTTCAGAAGCCCTAATCAGTTCCGACCAAAAATTAAATTGTTCTGCGCAATTCTGGCCGATAACCTGCCGGAAATACAAATAACACTGAACGAACAATACGTTCAGGCAGACACCTGAGCCGCGGGGGAATCGCGGTCCGACACTGAATCGGTTTCATACAAAGGAGGAACACCATGTGGGTATGGAAATGGGCACAAGCCGCTGCGACGCTGACCTTGGGCACGCTGGGCGTGGCAGGTGTGGTGCACGCAGACGCGCTGACCGACATCAAATCGCGCGGCACGCTGGTCTGCGGCACCCAGAACGCCAGCGAGCCTTACGCCTTTCCCGACGCCGCCACGCGGCAGATCGTCGGCTTTGACGTGGATGTCTGCAGCGCGTTGGCCAAGGGGCTGGGCGTCAAGCTAGAGCACCGCGCGCTATCGA
>Ga0207695_10001376_pt1 | contig 41158 bp, 44 predicted proteins | sample KBSC54metaG_FD_184354 | JGI IMG/M metagenome (GOLD analysis project Ga0207695, IMG submission 184354) | Corn rhizosphere microbial communities from Kellogg Biological Station, Michigan, USA - KBS C5-4 metaG (SPAdes) (version 2) | ecosystem: Host-associated > Plants > Roots > Rhizosphere > Soil...
CTTATCAATGCGACTTACGCGCCGTGCGTGATGACGGCCATGCGATTATCATGCGCATCATCGGCCGTCCTATTTTTGATCGTATGGGGCGCCCTTCGTTAGTCATCGGCACGATGCAGGATATCACAGATTGGACGGACCTGCAGCAAGCCCATGCACGCGCCGAAGAAAATCAGCGCACGCAGAATCAGTTTTTGGCCAACGTCCGGCATGAAATTAACACACCCATGAACGCGATTTTCGGTATGGCGCAGATGCTGCTCCGAACAACCTTGCCACAGCAACAGGGCGAGCAAGCTTGGGTCATTTTAACCGCCGCACGTGATTTATTAGCGATCATCGACGATCTGCTTGACTTGGCAAAGGCGGAAGCAGGCCTCATGAGCCTCGAGAGCATCCCCTTCGATCTGCAGGATGCTTTGCGAGAGGTTATCAATTTGCATGTAGGTAAAATTTATAATAAGGGATCCGAACTGATTGTTAACATTGGGTCAAATATCCCGCCCATGTTGGAGGGGGATCCGCTGCGCCTGAAACAGGTCATCGGCAACCTGATTAGCAATGCCGAAAAATTCACACGCCAGGGTCAGATTATTTTAAATATAACCATCGAAGGCAATGCAGGAGCACGTCAGATTATCCGTTTCGCCGTGACAGATACCGGAATTGGCATTCCGTCTCATCATTTAGAGTTTGTCTTTCAAAAACATTCCCAATCGGCAGCCTCTACCACGCGTCAGTATGGCGGATCGAGTTTAGGCCTGGCCATTTGCCGAGAATTGGTAGAATTAATGGGCGGCGAAATTAACGTCACCAGTGATGAAATTAATGGCACGCGGTTTTGGTTTGATATTCCGATGCAGACTGTGGCGTGCGATGTGATGCCGCCAATAAATTCACAAGTTTTATTGCTGGAATCATCTGCTCTCGCAGCTGAGAATACCGCAATGCAATTACAATCTTTGGGCGCGGAAGTTACCGTGATAAAAGATAAAAATGATTTGATACCTGCCTTGTCAAAGACTAAATTCACGCATGTTTTGATTTCGGACGATAAATCACACGATGTTAATGCTATTGCCATAGAAATTCGCAAAATCAATTTTGATAAAATACAAAAACTGGTTTTACTGACTCTGCCGACCGTGCAAACCATCTTCAATGATATGTTTAACGCGGTTACCTGGAAACCCACTTTGCCGCAGGAATTGCGCCACGTTTTGCAGATTGCAGAAACAACCAACTCACCAGCTGATCCAGCGGCTTCGGCATGAATCCTGAACAGTGGCATATCCGTTCCTTACGCCGGTTTGAAGATGGCGAAATCGCGCTGGCGATTTATCTGTGTGTTGGAGGAATTTTGAGCTTTCTATATACGGCCGGAGCCATATGGAACAGTAAATTATATCTGGCATTTTTAAATGGACAGATTTTGGGCCACTATGAACTTGTTTTAAAAGTGGGAGCGATGATTATATTCCAAGCCATCGCACGCGTCATTATTTGGGCACCGGATTTATTCCTGCATATCTTTTTGCAACACCAACCAATTTTAGACTGGCTATTCGCCACTGACATTCTAAAAAATATCTCATGAATCAAACATCAGCGGTTAAAGGCGGCATCGAAGTTTTCCACGCGACAAAGCTTTCGCGGCGTGAACTCGAGGAACTATGTGATGCTACCATCGCGGCAATTCAGGCCGGTGGCGGTTTTGGGTGGGTCAATGTGCCGCCACGGGACAAACTGGAACGTTATTGGCAAGGCTCTCTGCTTGTACCGGAACGCAAAGTGTTTATTGGGAAAATTGACCGCGTGGTGGCCGGTGCCGTACAATTGACGCGGCCGCCCGCGAATAATGAAGCGCAGTTTTTCAGTGGCAATCTGGTCGGGCTATTTGTGGCGCCCTGGACGCGCAAAGTGGGTCTAGGCCATGCGCTGGTGAATGCGGCTGAAGCCACAGCCTGGCAAGAAGGCTGCCGCCTGATCAACCTGGACATCCGTTCCACGCAGCATGATGCGATCCGTCTGTATGAACATATGGGCTATAACTGCTGGGGCCACCATCCCGCCTATGCGCAACTGGACGGCGAAACCGTGCCGGGACGGTTTTATTACAAAGGCCTGATGCCACCGGATGATGATCCGTAATTAGCGTTCACCAAATATCGACGAACCCACACGCACATGCGTTGCACCCAGGCGGATGGCGGTTTCGAAATCTGCGCTCATACCCATGGATAATAACAATAACTGATATTCATCCGCCAGTTCCGCCAGTAATTTAAAATGCGGTGAGGGATCCTCGGCCAGTGGCGGAATGCACATCAGACCTTTGATTCCCAGCCCTGCGTCTTCGCGGCAAAAGCGCAGCAGTTCCGGCAGATCTGCGATCATGACACCGGCCTTTTGCGGCTCCGCGCCGGTATTGACCTGAATGAAACAGGTCAAATTTCTATTCTGCTTTTGCATTTCATTGGCCAGCTTGGCCGCGATGGCCTGGCGGTCAATCGCATGCACCGCATCAAACAGCGCAACCGCATCGCGCACCTTATTCGTTTGCAACATGCCGATCAAATGCAATCGCATGTCGGGATATGCTTCCCGCAGCACCGGAAATTTTTCCATAGCTTCCTGAACGCGATTTTCCGCAAACACCATTTGTCCTACCACAATGGCTTCCCGCACCGCATCCGCGCCGTGGGTTTTACTCACGGCCAATAATTCAACCGCCTGCCCACGCAGCGACTTTGTGCACGCCGCAGCGATACGCACCTGAATTTCCGCCAAACGCTGCTGGATTGTCATCGCTTTTCCAATGCGCTAAAAGTCAAAGGGATTCAACGGGGTATTCTCAATGACCGACCACGCCTATTCATGGCCCATGCACCTGGCCGCCAGCGCCAGCTTAATTCGCGAACGCATGACGGATTTTCATGATCACCTTTTATTGTGGGTCATTTCCTTTATCGTTGTTTTTGTATTCTGCCTGATGGTTTATATTCTGCTGCGCTTTAACGCGCGTGCCAATCCAGTGCCGGCGAAATTCACCCATAACGTGCCAATTGAAATCGTCTGGACGGTGATTCCTTGCCTGATTTTAATCGCCATCGCCATTCCGTCCTTCAAATTGCTCTATTATTCCGACAAGGCGCCCGGTAAATCCGAGGTAACGATTAAGGTCACCGGGCATCAATGGTACTGGGAATATGCTTATCCCGATGCGGGTAATTTTTCCTTCAATGCCAATTTGGTGGCGGACAAGGATTTGCAACTCGGCCAGCCGCGTTTGCTGACCACGGATAACCATATCGTTATTCCATCCCACACCAATGTGCAGTTTCTGGTAACAGGCGCGGATGTCATTCACGCCTTTTTCATTCCGGCCTTTGGGATTAATATTTCCGCCGTGCCGGGCCGCGTGAACCAGGTTTGGGTGAACGCGACGCAGGAAGGTATTTTCTATGGCCAGTGCAATAAAATCTGCGGCACCAATCACGGCTATATGCCCATCATGGTGGAAGTCGTGAACAAGGATAAATACCAGCAATGGCTGGCGGAGGCGCAGAAGAAATTTTCGGATGCTGGCACAGCGGCCATCATGGCAAGTAAATAGGAATGACCATGGATCAGATCGCCCCTATCAAACCGAACATAACGCATGACGAACTGGAAAAGATTGATATCCGTGTGGGAACAATCGAAGTGGTTCAGGATGTTCTAAACTCCGATAAGCCTGTGAAGCTAATCATTAATTTCGGTGATCACAAACGCAGCATTCTGGTCGGCATGAAAAAAGAGCGCCAGGACCCAAAATCTGAGATTGAAGGCAAACAGGCACTTTTTGGGCTGAATTTGGAGCCTCGGAAAATAGCTGCCGAAATGTCGGAAGGCATGATTTTTGATATCGGCTATTCCGATAAAATAATTCCAGTTCTGGCTCTGCCCGAAAAGCCAATTCCACATGGTGCACGAGCAGGATAACAGAGGCAAACATGACCAACGAATATGCACACGACACGCACGATCACCACGTCCCAGGTTTCTGGACGCGCTGGCTGTTTTCCACAAACCATAAGGATATCGGCATCCTGTATCTGATCTTTGCTATGATGGGCGGTTTGATCGGCGGCGCTTTTTCCGAAATCATGCGCGCGCAATTGCACAATCCGGCCTGGGGCATCGTCAAAGACGGCCAGATGTGGAACGTGATTATCACCGCGCACGGCCTCTTGATGGTGTTCTTTTCAGTTATGCCCGCGCTGATCGGCGGATTCGGCAATTATTTCGTGCCGCTGATGATCGGTGCGCCCGATATGGCCTTCCCACGCCTGAACAACATTTCATTTTGGTTAATGGTCCCGGCACTGGGCCTGTTGCTTGGTTCTGCATTTGTGGATGGCGGCGCGGGTGTGGGCTGGACGGCCTATCCGCCGTTATCCGAAAAAATCGGCCACCCCGGCATGGCGGTGGATATGGCGATTTTCGCCCTGCATTTGGCGGGTTTGTCGTCGATCCTAGGCGCAATCAATTTTATCACCACTATTTTCAACATGCGCGCACCGGGCATGAGCCTGTTCAAAATGCCGCTTTATGTCTGGGCGATGCTGGTCACGTCGTTTTTGCTGCTCCTCGCCGTGCCGGTTCTGGGCGGCACAATCACGATGCTGCTGACAGACCGCAATTTCGGCACGTCGTTTTTCTTACCCGAGGGCGGCGGCGACCCGATTTTATTCCAGCATCTCTTTTGGTTCTTTGGCCATCCCGAAGTTTATATCATGATTTTGCCATCCTTCGGCATCATCAGCCATGTGGTTTCCACCTTTTCGCGCAAACCTGTATTCGGTTATTCCGGCATGGTCTTTGCAATGATTTCGATTGGCGTCATCGGCTTTGTGGTGTGGGCGCACCATATGTTCACGGTGGGCCTGGACGTGAATACGCGCGCCTATTTCGCGGCCGCGAGTTTAATTATCGCCGTGCCGACGGGCGTGAAAATTTTCTCCTGGCTGGCGACCATGTGGGGCGGTTCGATCCGTTTCACCACGCCAATGCTATGGGCACTTGGCTTTATTTTCCTTTTCACCGTTGGCGGCGTGACGGGTGTCGTACTGGCCAATGCGGGTATGGATACGGCGCTGCATGATACCTATTACGTCATCGCGCATTTCCATTACGTTCTGTCGCTCGGAGCAGTATTCGCAATTTTCTGCGGCTGGTATTACTGGTTCGGCAAAATTACCGGTCGCCTGTACCCGGAATGGATGGGCAAGCTGCATTTCTGGCTGATGTTCATTGGCGTGAATACGACTTTTTTCCCGATGCACTTTTTGGGCCTGGCGGGCATGCCGCGCCGGATTCCGGATTATCCGGAAGTTTATGCGGGCTGGAACATGGTGGCCTCGATCGGTTCTTATATCAGCTTTGGTTCCGTCATCTTGTTTGTGCTCTTCACGTTTTACGCATTGTTTTACGGCAAAAAAGCATCGGCGAATTACTGGAACGATGAAAGCATGACGCTGGAATGGACACTGCCATCACCACCGCCATTTCACCAGTTTGAAGAGCAGCCGATTATTAAATAGGGATGAGGCTTGAGGTATGAGGCATAGAGATGCTAAAAGCATTCCATGTCACAAACTTTTCCTCTCTTGGCTGATTTCACCACTGGAACCGCCCGTGACTATTTCCAATTGCTGAAACCCCGCGTTATGCTGCTAGTAGTTTTCACTGGACTATGCGGATTATTGCTTGCACCCGCGCCTATTCATCCTTTCCTCGCCGCCATTGCGGTTTTATGTATCGCCCTATCCGCGGGCGGCGCGGGCGCGATCAATATGTATCTGGAGCGCGATAAAGACGCGCTCATGGCCCGTACGCGCGGGCGGCCCTTGCCGATGGGACGCGTTGCGCCAGATGATGCACTGGGCCTGGGAATTTTCTGTATTGGTGCCAGCATAGCGGTGATGGGACTGGCAGTTAATTGGCTGACAGCCGAACTACTAGCCGCCGCAGCGCTGTTCTACATATACATCTATACCATCTGGCTGAAGCCGCGCACGGCGCAAAACATCGTCATTGGCGGCGCGGCCGGTGCATTTCCGCCTATGATCGGCTGGGCCGCAGCAACCGGGCATGTCACGCTGGCATCCTGTATTTTATTTCTCATTATTTTTTTCTGGACGCCACCGCATTTCTGGGCGCTGTCATTGTATGCGCGCGAAGACTACCAACGCGCCGGTTTCCCAATGCTGCCCGTGGTGGTGGGTGAACGTGTCACAAAATTACACATGCTGGCTTACTCGTTGCTGTTATTGCCGCTGACGCTGGTGCCAACCTTCATCGGCCTGACGGGAAGAATTTATTTTGCAGGCGCTGCCGCGCTTGGCGCATTATTTATCTTATCCGCCTGGCGCGTCTGGCACGACACCGGTAACGCCAATAACTACAAATCCGCGCGCCAGATGTTTGGTTATTCCATTTTTTATCTCTTCATGATTTTCCTATTGATGGTATTGGATAAGGCGTGATGGAAACTCTGTCACCCGAACAAACCCAGGCTTTTCGCACCCAGCAGAAAAAACGCGCTGGCGTGATTATGGGAATCGCGATTGCAGTTGTCATTGCACTGTTTGCACTCACAATTGTGAAAGGCCACTTGGCGGAAGATCGGCGTGCTGCACAAGCTAAAACCCATGAACCCAAGTAATCTTGCGCGGCGCAACCGCCGTGTGGTGATCATCGCGTTATTTTTTGCTTTTACCATGCTGGCGCTATCTTTCGCCGCCGTTCCGCTCTATCGCATTTTTTGTCAGGCGACCGGCCTGGGTGGCACCACTCAAAACGCCGTGCGTGCGCCCGATAAAATTCCGGCCAACACACGTCGTATCACCATCCGCTTTGACGCCGCCGTGGATGCGCGCTTACCCTGGCGTTTTCAGCCCGAACAAAATACGCTGTCCATCCTGATCGGCCAGACAGGCATGATTAGTTATACCGCGCATAATACCAGTATCCATGCGACGACAGGAATAGCCATTCACAATGTAAATCCGCTGAAAGCCGGAAAATACTTTGTTAAAACCCAATGTTTTTGTTTTAATAATCAAACCCTAGGGCCGCATCAGGCCGCACACATGCCGGTGGTTTTTTATATCGATCCCAAAATCCTAGCAGACCCGAATATGCAGGACATACAAGAAATTACGCTTTCCTATGAATTTTACCCGGCGGGATCACAAGCGGCTACAGATGCCACACGCCATTATCAAGGCGATTAACAAATCAATTGGATTGTAGTAGGTTTGCCTGGATTCAACGTTAAGGATTCTCATGTCATCCTCTGATCCTACTGTGCACGGCCAACCGCATCCCTTTCATCTGGTCCGGCCATCACCCTGGCCGATTTTAACTTCTTTTTCATTGGGCCTGACTGCGGTAGGCGCGGTGCTGGGTATGCATAATATCATTTCAAAATTCGGCGGTGATATGAGCGTGCATTGGGGTCATCTATTTTTTGTCGGCCTGGCCTGCCTCCTCGGCTGCATGTTCGGCTGGTGGCGCGATGTGATTAACGAAGGCGTTGTCGAACATGCTCATACTCCCATCGCTAAACTGGGGTTCCGTTACGGCATGGTGTTTTTTATTGCATCAGAAGTGATGTTTTTCTTTGCTTTTTTCTGGGCGTTTTTTAATTCGGCACTATTTCCCGGTGTCGGTATTGACCATATCTTTCCGCCCAGAACAATAACACCAGTCGATCCGTTCCATTTTCCGTTTTTGATGACTTTGATTCTATTGCTGTCGGGCTGCACTGTGACCTGGGCACACCACGCCTTTCAGGAAGGAAATATCAAAGAAGCCAAACAGGGGTTGCTGGCCACCGTGCTGCTGGGCTTTTGCTTTACTTGCCTCCAGGCCTGGGAATACACTCACGCCGAGTTTGGGTTTAAAGACACCGTTTATGCCTCGACGTTTTATATGGCGACGGGTTTCCACGGCCTGCATGTAATTATCGGCACCCTTTTTCTTTTTATCTGCCTGCTGCGCACCAACCGTGGCGATTTCACACAAAAAGACCACTTTGGCTTTGAAGCTGCCGCCTGGTACTGGCACTTCGTGGACGTGGTCTGGCTATTTTTATTCATCGCCGTTTACTGGTGGGGTGGACGTTAGCCGTCATCGCAAGTGAGGCGAAGCAAACCAGTTCTGCTTTCCTGGGGTTGCCTCGGTGACGGCGAGCACCTTCTCGCGATGACATGTAATTATTCTGATTTCTGATTTGCGGTTTCCGGCTTCTGCGCCAATAATTGCTGGCGTTCTCGGTCCTGTTTTGACAGCGGCGCAATCATCATATTCATCTGACGGCCTTCCAGCCCCGACGAGCTTTCAATTCGTGCAATGTCCGAAATATCCCCTCGCACTTTTTCCAAAATGCGGGTGTTCATCGCGATATTCGCCATCTCGCGTCCGCGAAAACGCAGGGTAAATTTAACCTTATTTCCTTCTTCAAGAAATTTCTTTGCCGCCCGGATTTTAATGTCGTAATCATGCGGATCAATATTGGGCCGCAATTTCAATTCTTTGATTTCAACTGTCTTTTGATTTTTCTTAGCTTCGTTTTTCTTTTTTTGCATTTCGTAACGGAACTTGCCATAATCACCGATTTTACATACAGGCGGCGCAGCATTGGGGGAAATTTCAATTAAGTCTAACCCTAATTCTCTCGCCCGCGTTATAGCCTCCTGAGGACGCATCACACCCAACATTTCACCATCTTGATCAATCACCCGAACTTCAGGGACACGAATTTGTTCATTTAAGCGCGGGGCATCTTTATCAATGGGTGCTTCGCGGTCGCGGCGAAAGTTATTATTCCCTCCACCGCTGTTCATGGGCCGTTTTAACAAGTGTTTGTCTCTCCTTGAGTTATGATATGCTGGCAGCGATTAGGGACCGGCGCCCCCAAGTGATTGTTACAAGCAACCCATGCTTTGACCATGTCGGTACCGATTTTTCAATGATTTTCTTGCAAAAAGCCAATAATCGCTGCCCCTGTGGCATGGATGCTGCATGCGTTTCAACCATTATATCTCTTCAACACCTGAAATCCCGCCCAATAACGCAATGGCATGACGCTGTGCAGGCAAAATCCGGAACCGGTTGGGCAACTGCATTTCAAAACGCATGCCGCCTGAGAATAGCACCAGAAAGATCTCCCCGCGACCTGGCGGTAGCGTTTTTAAAATCTCTTGCAAGCCAGACAGGGATTTTTCTGATGCGACAGATATCACTAACCCATCCGCAACATCGGAGGCCGCAGCTTCTAATAGGTTAATGTCCTGCACCGTCAGTCGGTAACCGTCGTCATTTGCCTGAGCATCCACTGTCAGCATGAGGGTTTTACCAGCCACCAGAATATCACGGTGGCGCACCAAGGTCTCCGCAAAAATCATGACCTCGTACACGCCTGAGGCATCCGATAATTGCACAAAGGCAAACCGGTTGCCGGATTTTGCCGTTTTTAATGTGACGCTCATGACCACACCCGCAAGTTTCACGCGCGAGGTGCGAGCGCGCGCCAGCATATCCCCTAGATCCGTATAACGCACAATATTGAGGCGTTTCAGCACACGCGAAAAACTATCGAGAGGATGGGCAGACAAATAAAACCCGATTGCATTAAATTCCTGTTGCAGTGCCTGCAACATAGACCAGGGGCGCACATCGGGCACGGATGGTGCCTGCATCGTGACGGCCTCACCAAATAAATTTCCCTGACCGGACATTTGTTCGGCGCGTACGATTTGCGCGTATTTTAACAGGATATCTGACGCGGCAAGAGACGCCGACCGATTAGAAGTAATGCTATCAAATGCACCTGCTGCGGAAAGCGCCTCCCATTGTTTCTTGCTCATACCGTGCGCGATACCACGCCGCGCAACATCAGCAATATCCATAAAATTACCGTTAGTGGCACGGTCCACCACCATATTTTTCATCGCGTCAAACCCAACGCCTTTGACCGCGCCCAATGCATAACGGATGGCAAGCGTACCATCAGGTAAAGATTCCACGGCAAAATCCGCAGCAGATTTATTGATATCTGGTGGCAGTAATCTGATATTCAAGCGCTGTAATTCCTGCCTGAACTTCGCCAGTTTATCGGTATCGCCCAAGTCCAGCGTCATTAGTGCAGCCATAAATTCAACCGGGTAATGCGCCTTAAGGTAGGCCGTTTGCCAGGCAATCAGCGCATAGGCAGCAGCATGCGATTTGTTAAATCCATAGCCTGCGAATTTATCGACTTGCTGGAAAATCATTTTTGCATGATCAGCACCGACGCCGCCCGCCATCGCACCGGCAATGAAATCTTTTTCTTGCGCTTCCATTTCAGCACGTATTTTTTTACCCATAGCACGGCGCAACAAATCGGCGCTTCCCAGGCTATAACCAGCCAACACCTGCGCGACCTGCATTACTTGTTCCTGATAAATCATCACGCCGTAGGTTTCACGCAAAATCGGCTCAAGCGTAGGGTGTAAATAATCGGGTTTTTCATCTCCGTTTTTTACAGCAATATATTTGGGAATATTATCCATAGGCCCAGGACGGTAAAGCGCAACCAGAGCAATAATATCTTCAAACCGGTTGGGTCGCAGGCGGCGCAGGGTGTCGCGCATCCCGGAACTCTCAAGTTGAAACACGCCAGACGCCTCGCCGCGAGCAAGCATCGCAAAAGTTTTATCATCAGAAAATGGAATGTCTTCCAGCCGCAAATCCACGCCGCGTTGTTTCATATAAGCTAACGTATATTGGATGACCGTCAGCGTTTTCAAACCGAGGAAGTCAAATTTCACCAGGCCAGAATTTTCCACATCTTTCATACTGAATTGCGTTACCAAAGCATCAGAACGTGGGTCTTTATAAAGCGGAATCCGCTCAAGCAGTGGACGGTCTCCAATCACTACCCCTGCCGCGTGGGTGGAAGCATGACGGTATAATCCTTCCAATTGTAAAGCATAATTAATCAGGCGCGCAATATTTTCATCTTCATTCCGCTGTTGCTGCAGCAACGGTTCACCGTCAATCGCTTCCTGCAGTGTTACCGGAGCGGCTGGATTATTCGGAACCATTTTACAAATTCGGTCCACAACCGGATAGGGAATTTGCAGCACGCGCCCCACGTCTCGGAGCACCGCACGCGCCTGAAGTTTTCCAAAAGTAATAATGTGGGCGACGCGTTCGTTACCATATTTACGGCGGACGTATTCGATGACTTCATCTCGACGTTCCTGGCAGAAATCAATATCGAAATCCGGCATGGAAACGCGCTCGGGATTCAAAAAACGTTCAAACAGCAAGCCAAACTGGATCGGATTCAAATCTGTAATCGTCAGCGCCCAAGACGCCACCGAACCCGCGCCCGAACCGCGTCCTGGCCCGACAGGAATATTTTGTCCTTTCGCCCATTGAATGAAATCCGCGACGATCAAAAAATATCCGGCAAAGCCCATTTGGATAATCACATCCAACTCGAATTCGAGGCGCGATTGATAGGCCGCATGCTCTTCAGGCGGCATATTGTGCTGTTTGAAACGTGCGAACAGGCCTTCGCGCGCCTGAGCACGTAATAATTCAGGCTCTTCTATACCGGATGCATGCGGGAAAGGCGGCAAGGTCGGTTCCGATTTTCGCGGCGCATAGACGCAGCGTTGTGCAATCAGTAGGCTATTTTCAATCGCCTCCGGCAGATCGGAAAAAAGTTCCGCCATCTGTGCGGGTGATTTAAAATAATGCTGAGCGGTTTCGCGGCGGCGATCTTGCTCCACTACATAACGTCCTCCGGCAATGCATAATAAGGCATCATGAGCTTCATAAGTTTCTTCATGTGCGAAGTATACATCATTGGTAGCAACAATTGGAATGTTGTGCATATAAGCCAAATCTAGCAGCGCATTTTCCATGCGGCTCTCTTCGGCTATGCCATGGCGCTGGATTTCAATGTAAAAACGGCCAGAAAACACAGAGGCCATGAATTTTAAAATTTCTTCACCCTGTTGTAGTGATTTTTTGACCGCCCTTACCAGGGGGCCGCGAATGCCGCCGGATAAACAAATCAACCCTTCCGCATGATTTCGAATTTGGTCCAAAGTAAGTGGCCTGGAATCGGCATCTCCGCGTTCCAAATATGGCAAGCTGGCCAGAGCCATTAGATTTTTATAACCAGTTTCATTTTGCACCAAAAATACAAGCTGTTCCAGCCGCGCATCACGATTCGAATTGGATCTCGCAAATCCATCCAAATCCTGGGGTAAAATAGAGACATCCAGTTGCGCGCCGATAATAGGTTGAACACCTGCTTTGCGCGCCTTTTCTGCGAATTCCAGTGCACCGAATAAATTGTTGGTATCCGTAATCGCCACAGCTGGCATTTGATGATCCACGGCCAGATCAACCAAATTTTCAACCGCAATTGCACCTTCCAGCAAGGAATAGGCTGAATGGTTATGCAGATGAATGAACATATTATTGTAGCAGGCCATTGTGCATGGTCACTGTGCGGTCCATGCGCGCGGCAAGCGTTTGATTATGTGTGACGATGAGCATTGCAACGCCTTCAGCGCGCGCCAGGGACAATAACAACTGGAAAATATTTTCTGCCGTCATTTCATCCAGGTTGCCGGTCGGTTCATCCGCCAATAGCAATTTCGGCTGATTGGCCAAAGCGCGCGCAATGGCAACGCGTTGCGCCTCACCGCCAGATAACTCCGCTGGACGATGATGCACACGCTCAGACAGCCCAACCATATGCAAAAGTTGTTGGGCACGCTGTTGTGCCGCCGCTCGGGAATGCCCTGCCAGCAATTGCGGCAAAATAATATTTTCGGCAGCCGAAAACTCAGGCAACAAGTGGTGAAATTGATAAACGAATCCCACGGTCTGGCTGCGCAATCTGGTGCGCATGATATCATTCAAATTTTCAGTATTCTGACCTAATATTAGAACCTCACCCGAAGTTGGCGGATCCAACAATCCTGCCGCATGCAGCAGCGTTGATTTTCCTGAACCTGACGGCCCGAGTAACGCAACCATCTCACCCGCATGCAATTCCAGGTTAATGCCGCGCAGGATTTCAAGGGCTTGCTCACCCTTACCGTAAATCCGGCGCACATCCCGCAATTGCAAAACTGGGCTATTCATAACGCAGTGCCTCAACGGGCGACAGGCGCGCTGCGCGCCACGCTGGATAAATTGTGGCCAAAAATGATAACACCAAAGACATTGTTGTAATGCCCATAACCTCCGGCCATTCAATTTTTGCCGGCAGTTGCGACAGGAAATAAATTTCAGCAGAAAATAAATCTGTTCCGGTCAGGCTTTGCAACAACTGGCGAATGGTTTCGATATTAAGGGCAAAAACCACGCCCAACACCAGGCCCGCCAATGTACCTGCAATACCAATTGTTGCGCCGGTGAGCATGAATATTTTCATCACATTGGGACGGCTAGCCCCCATTGTGCGCAAGATGGCGATATCGCGCCCCTTATCCTTTACCAGCATAATCATGCCGGAAATAATGTTAAAAGCGGCCACAATAATAATTAACGTTAAGATTAAGAACATCACGTGCCGTTCCGTCGCTAAGGCATTAAAATAACTGCCGTTGACCTGTTCCCAATCCAGAACACGGTAATCCGCACCAAGATGACGCTGAATCTCAGCAACTAAATTTTTTAGATGTTTAGGGGCCGATGTCGTGATCTCAATGGAATTCACGCGCCCTTCCATATTCAAAAAGACTTGCGCGGGCGTAAGCGGCATATAAATAAAATTAGAGTCATATTCGTACATTCCAACATCAAAAATACCGACGATTTCATACGCCTTTGCACGCGGCATAGTGCCAAAAGGCGTGACATTTCCAGCAGGGGATAGAAGATTGAGATGATCACCCACTTTGACATGGATGGCTTCTCCCATCCGCCGCCCGACGATAATTTTTTCACTATTCAATTCTGGCAAATGACCGGAAATAATATGGCTGGCAAGTAGTGGTTTCGCGCCCATATCGGCAGGCTGCATTGCCCGCAACATCACACCGCGCGCCATGCCGTTTTGCGAAATTAAAACCTGTGCATCCAGAAGGGGAAAAACACCGGTAACATTTGGGAGAATGCGGAGCTTATCTGCCGTATTCCGATAATCGGCAATGGGGCCGGACTGGCCGTAAACATTGATATGTCCACCGAGGCCGAGAATCCGATCCATAAATTCCGCCTGGAACCCATTCATTACAGACATGACGATGATAAGCGTCGCCACACCGAGCATGATACCGAGGAATGAAAACAGGGAGATAACCGAAACGAACCCTTCACGTTTACGGGCGCGCAGGTACCGGAATGCGATTAAACGTTCGGGAAGCGAGAACATCCGGTTGTTATAGCGGCTTTTGGCGCGATAACCAATATTGCTTTATCCAAGGCAGTGAAAGCGTGGACAGCAAATAACCGAAAACCGGCACGATAGCCGTAACCCAAGGATGAAGAAAATTATTCACAGTCATAAAGATTCCTACGGTAAGATAGGTCATAACTGAGATCACCGCGCGGCGCGTGATGCTGGTTTCCCAGGCCTTATCCATTTGGACGCGGACATTACGTTCCTCAATAGATGCAATGCGTTCTTCAACCATCAATAAGCCCGTGCGAAAATCGCTTCGTATTTTGCAGGCGCGCCTGTAATAATGCAGTTACCGGAAATATTCTGGTCAAACGGCAGGCAGCGCACACTGACTCCAAGCGCTTTAATTTTCGCCTCGGTCGCCGCTTCATCGCCCGACCAGGACGCACGAACAAAACCCGGACTGGTATCGTATGCACTATCCTCGTTCTTATCGAAATAGCTTTCAAATTCCGCCCAGGTTTTAATATCGGTGCGCATCCGCGACTGCTGCATTTTCAATGCTCGCGCGAAAATTCCATTTTGGATTTCATCTAATAGCGCTGGCAGGCCCGCAATGAACTCCGAACGGCCTGGAAACGTTTTCTTGCCTGCCATATCGTCCCGCCGCGTGACCGCCACGCCGTCTTTTTCAATATCCTTGGGGCCGATTTCCAAAATCACCGGAACGCCTTTTTTAATCCAGTTCCAGCGTTTGGTGATAGCTTCTTCATCGCGCGCGTCGAGTTTTACGCGCACCGCTTCGCCCGCGTAACTTTGCGGGGCGATTTCCGCTGCCAGCTTATTGCAATATTCCAATACTGCGGCGCGCGCCGACTCATCGCGTAAAATCGGCACAATCACGACTTGTTGCGGCGCCAGGCGCGGCGGCAACACTAATCCATCATCATCCCCATGCGCCATAATTAAAGCGCCGATCAAGCGCGTTGTTACCGCCCAGGACGTTGTATGGACGTATTCAACAGATCCTTCACGAGTCTGATATTTAATATCCAGTGCGCGCGCAAAATTTTGCCCAAGATAGTGGGACGTTCCCGCCTGCAGCGCACGGCCATCCTGCATCATGGTTTCAAGGGTCAAGGAATCCACTGCGCCAGGAAATCTTTCACTCTCTGATTTCGCGCCCAAGATAACGGGAATCGCCATAATATTTTCAATCAGATCCTGATACGCTTTTTGAATGAGGATGGTTTCTTCGCGCGCCTCAGATTCTGTTGCATGCGCCGTATGACCTTCCTGCCATAAAAATTCAGCACTGCGCAAAAACATGCGCGTGCGCATTTCCCAACGCACCACGTTCGCCCATTGATTCCACAAAAGCGGGAGATCACGATAAGATTGGATTTCCTTTGCCATTGCTTCGCCGATAATGGTCTCGGATGTCGGCCGCACGATTAAGGGTTCATCCAGTTTGCTTGCAGGATCCGGCACCAATTTGCCGCCCTGATTAATCAGGCGGTGATGCGTGACGACCGCCATTTCCTTGGCAAAGCCTTCAACGTGTTCGGCTTCTTTTTGAAAATAAGAAAGCGGAATAAAAATGGGGAAATAACAATTTTCATGGCCGGTGGCCTTAATCATGCCATCTACAATGCTTTGAATACGTTCCCAAATCGCCCAGCCCCAGGGTTTAATGACCATACAGCCGCGCACACCGGACAGTTCGGCCATGTCCGCGGCCTTGATGACCGCCTGATACCATTCGGGATAATTTTCGGCGCGTGTTGGGGAAAGGGCAGATTTACTCATGCCATTGTTGTAACAAAGCGGGCGGTTAGATCAATCGCCTTTTAACAGATTTTTGTGCGTGATAATGGGTTTCTGCGGTATTTGGCGGCTGTTCTGGCAGGCAGCCTGGATATCCGCGCGCGCATCATCGGAAATGGGCTGGCCGTTAAAGGTCAGTTGGCCGTCTTTATATTGCACCGTTCCCACCACTGCCTGCGGTGCGGTGAGCGCGCTGCTGGCGGGCAAATGCAGCGTATTTTGCAGATTCATTTGAAGCGGAATGGTAATATCCTGGGGCCATGGCATGGCATTTGAACCCGCCAAATCTGCGGGCGCAACGACATTGCCGGCCGCATCAACGCCTGGTTTGTATTCGACATTGGGTGCGGGTGTGGCAGCGACCGCATTGGCGCAGGCATCGCCTGTAATCGTTATATTTTCAGCATGTGCCAAAATAGGGCTAATGAATACACCAAGAAGAATTATAAATCTCATTGCCAGTCCTCCACCATTTGCCGGAATGAAATGCCGCTGAATTTAACAAACGCCCAAATGACCAGCCAGATGATTGCCGCAATGGCCGTATTTAATAATAATTTTTTACCCAAATGGAATTTCACCGGTGCGCTGCGGTCATGGCCGATTTCCGGATTTTCCGCCACGTGGTGGCCGATGTTTAGAATAGCAAAAATACTCACCCACCAAATGAGGAAATAAACGACAAGGCCCGTGAACCATTCCATGCGAAATTATACGCGGATCACATGCACTTCGGCAATCGGTTTGCGGCCATGCGAATTATTCACGGCGCGGCGGACGGCGATGCGCGCCGCCTGTTCCACCGCATCATTTTTGAAAACATGGCGGTCGTCCAGTTCTTCCACCGCCTCAATCACGCGCTCCAACAACTCGGCTTCCCCTGCCGTCTGTTGTTCTTCAGTATAAATGCCGTGCGTTGAAATAGCAGGATCGGAAATGAGCGAACCGTCTTGATCCAGCGCGAGCGAGACCAAAACCGTGCCCACTTCCGCCAGTTTTTTACGGCTGTGAATGGCGCGGTCGGCGGCGGAAACAATTTTTTTGCCGTCGACGCATAAAATGCCGTGATGCACTTCGCCGGAAACGCGCGCACCAGCAGGTGTTAATTCAATCATATCACCGTCGCGCGGAATGAGAACCTGCGGCACTTGCAGGGTTTCCCCAATTTTCGCATGGGCTTGCAGCTGATAAACTTCACCGTGTACCGGCAGCAAGATTTTGGGTTTCAGCCATTGAATTAAATCCACCACGTCGTCATGCGCCGGATGGCCGGAGACATGCACAAATTCTTCGTGATCCGTAATCACATTCACGCTACGGGCGCGTAGGTTCGTTTGCACGCGTGCGATATCTTTTTCGTTGCCTGGAATGGCCCGTGCGGAAAAAATCACGACATCATTGGCAGATAAGTCCAACTGCGGATGCTCTCCTGTTGCCAGGCGCGCCATGGCCGCACGCTGCTCGCCCTGGCTGCCAGTCGCCATAATCACGATTTGTCCGGGATCCACCATTGTCGCTTCGCGTTCAGATAAAAATGGTGGCAAATCTTTTATATAACCTGTACGCCGCGCGGCCTCGTTCATCCGCCAAAATGACCGGCCGCCAGTGCCGTAACGCGCCCTGATCCCTGTGCGGCAATCGCCACAGATTTCAGGCGCGCGATGTTGGAAGCAAAAGAAGTCACGACGATACGCCGTCCCGGATAGCGCAGGAATATTTTTTTCAGGCTTTCCTGCAGATCGCCTTCAGAACCGCTGCGGCCCGGTGTAGCGGCGTTGGTAGAATCGCCGATCAGCGCCAGTACACCCTCCTGGCCAATTTTTTTCAGCGCAGCGATGTCCGTGGTAGAACCTTCAACCGGCGCAGCATCTAATTTCCAATCGCCAGTGTGAACAATATTTCCAACAGGCGTTTTGATCACCAGTAAATTCGGTTCTGGAATCGAATGCGCGACATTCACAAACTGCACTTCAAACGGCCCAAATTTTCGGCTGCCTTGTAACGGAATTTCGTGGAGGATAAGTTGTTCCAACAATCCCGCTTCTTTCATTTTGATGCGGATCACTTCAGCGGTAAAAGGCGTGGCGTAAATCGGCGTACGCAGGCGCGTCCATAAATGTGGAAGTGCGCCAATGTGATCTTCATGCGCGTGGGTGATGACAATGCCCAATAATTTATCTTTGCGTTCCTCAATAAATTTTGGATCGGGCAGGATGATTTCGATTCCGGGCAAATCGTCGCCCGCGAAACCCATACCGAAATCCACCATCAGCCATTGGTCCTGATAGCCAAACAGATTCAAATTGACGCCGAATTCGCCGCAGCCGCCGAGCGGCAAGAATGTAACACTGTTTTCCATTATTTTCCCTTTTGATATTCAAGTAGCGCCAGCGCACCTTTGATTGTGATGTCTGAATCCAGTGTTGTAAGGCCTGGGATATGATCTTGAAACAATTTTGCCAGGCCACCGGTGGCGACGATGCTAGCAGCTATACCATTCTCATTTTGCAACTGGCGCAAGATGCCCTCAATCAATCCCACATAACCCCAAAATAAGCCGGATTGCATGGCGGAAACGGTATCATATCCCAATGCGCGAGCCGGGCGCGTGATATGGATGTGTGGCAATTTCGCTGCCGCATCGGTCAGAGCACGCAAGGATTGCTGTGGTCCCGGCGCTATTACACCGCCGATGTAATTGCCATCACCGTCCAGCACATCAAACGTTGTTGCCGTACCAAAATCAATCACAATTGCAGGGCATGGGTAACGTCGTGCGGCGGCAGCGTTCGCCAGGCGGTCCGCACCCACTTGTTCAGGCTGCGGTAATTTGACTGCGAAGGGCAACTTGATACCTGTTGTAATAAATAATGGATCTACTTTCAAATATGTGCGCGAGAACTGACGCAGCGCATAATCCAAGGCTGGCACAACAGAGGTAATGACGACAGCGGTAATATCCTTAAAATTACGCTTTTCCAATTGCAGCAGGGGTTGCAACCAAACTGCCAAGTCGTCTCCCGTTGTACGCAGATTGGTTTCATGGCGAAACTCTGCCAAAATATTCATACCATCTGCCAAGGCAAAAACGACATTCGTATTGCCTGCATCAATGATCAGCGTGAGTTTTTTACTAAATAAGGACATCTGCGGTGGTGACTTTGATGGTCTCCTTGCCCTGGGTCAAGAGCAAGTTACCCTGCGCATCAATGCCAGCAAAGATACCGCTTTGTGGACCCTGTGGTGTTTGCGCGGTTATCTGGCCCCCTAAATTATGGGTATGTTTGAGCCAGGCGGTGCGGACATTCTCAAAACCTTGAACGCAATAAACATCGTGCCATTGCGCGAAAGATGTTATTAGTTGTTTCCTGAACTCTTCTAATTTCTGGTTTTCACCTTCTGGTTTCTGATCCGGCCACAGAACAGCGGCTGGCTGGCCCACTTCTTCCTCTGGGGGAGCATGATACAAATTCACACCTATGCCGATGATCAAAAATTCATTTTGCGCGCCGTGACTTTCAATTAAAATGCCTGCGCATTTATGTCCATCCAACAAAACGTCATTGGGCCATTTCAAGCGTACGTTGCGGTCTGAGAACTTTACAATCGTCTCATGCAAGACAACCGCCACCAAAAAACTATATTCGCCGTAACGCAGCGGTACCACAGCCGCACGTATCACCAGACTGCCAAAGAAATTTCCACGCGGGGAAATCCATTGCCGCCCATGACGGCCGCGGCCATTAGTTTGCTCCTCTGCGGTTACTAAAAATGGAGTTTGTTCAGATTGATCTATCAAATCCCGCGCGGTGTCCTGAGTACTTTGGACTTTCCGATAATGCTGGTGCTTAATGACCAATGCTCTGCGCTGCTACGCTTGCGGGATTCGTCACGATGCTGGGCGCAAGCATTAATCCCAAAGTTAATCCCACCGTAATCACGAGTAATGCCGTCAGGCGCCGTGACGGTTTAACAGCAAGTAAAGTGACGGCAACAGGTTCATCAAAATACATCAATTTAATAACCCGCAGATAATAATAAGAGGCGACAACGGAGGTAATGACACCCAGCACCGCCAGCCAAACATAACCCGCATGCATCGCAGCCAGCAAAACAAACATTTTAGCCAGGAACCCAGCCGTAGGCGGCACCCCGGCCATGGCAAACATTAAAATTGCCAATGCCAATGCAATACGCGGTCGGCGGCGGCTGATCCCTTTTAAATCGGTCAGTTCCTCAGCAGCCTCGCCTTCTTGTTGCAATAATAAAATTGCGCCAAACGTGCCCAAACTGATAATCACATAAATCGCGAGATAGGTTAGAAGAGCACTATACCCTTCCTGTCCGCCCGCAAGAATTGCCAATAAAAGAAAACCGACATGACTAATGGTAGAATAAGCTAATAGGCGTTTGATATTTTGCTGCATCAAAGCGGCAAATGCGCCAACAATCAACGAAAGTGCAGCCGTCGCCCATAAAATCTGCGACCAAACCATCTCCGCGCCCGCCAAAGGCCCATGCAAGAGTTGCAATACAACCAGGGCACCGGCCACTTTTGGTGCCGTTGTAAAAAATGCGGTGATCGGTGTGGCCGCACCCTGGTAAACATCAGGCGTCCACATATGAAACGGCGCCGCTGAAACTTTAAAGGCCAGCGCGGCCAGGATAAATACCAATGACAATGTCACCGCCATATTGGGTACACCAGATGAAATGAACTTCATCAAGGGTTCGTATTGAATGGTTCCAGTTGCACCATAAAGCAAGGATATGCCGTACAACAAAAGGCCAGATGACAAAGCACCCAGAATAAAATATTTCAGGCCCGCCTCAGCACTGCGTTCATCATGACGAACAAAAGCGGCAAGAATATAAAGCGCCAAAGACTGCAATTCGATCCCGACATAAAGCGCCATAAAGTCTCGCGCCGAAATCATCAGGCCCATGCCAAGCGCCGCGAGCAGAATTAAAACCGGAAATTCAAAGCGCTGTGCCTGTAAACGTCCCAGCGCATGATGAGATAGCATGAGCGTTCCGATACAAGCCATCATCACCCAAACTTTAGCAAACTGTGTTGCTGCAGTATGGGCGAAATTCAGTCCAAATGAGACTTCGCCGCTTGCGGACATGCAGACCAAGGAAACCAATGCCCCAACCAGCGTAATATAGGCCACCCGCATGGATGCCTGATACCCGTCTGAAACGTAGGTTCCCGCCATCAAAGCACCCAGCGCACCCATCAGCAAAATCAATTCCGGTGCGAAAACAACGGCGTCCTGTAAAAATGGATTCATCGGCCGACTCCGTGATGTATAGAGCCGTCCGCATGCGGATTTAGAATTTCTTCCAGATTAACCTGATAGATACTACTAAAAGTGGTTGGGTAAATTCCCATCCAAACCACAATCAGCAGCAGCGGCGCAAAGATCAACCATTCTTGTGGCGTCATATCTTTCATGCGGCGCACCTCTTGGGTTGCAGGTACACCAAAACAACAAGCACGGTATAGCCGTAGCATGTAGGCCGCACCCAGGATCACACCGACAGCGGCAAAGGCAGTAATGGTCGGATGCGTTTGCCATGCACCCAGCATGGAAAGGAACTCACCCACAAAACCCGACGTACCCGGCAGACCGACGGAAGCCAGCATGAAAATCATAAACACAACCGCGAAGTGCGGTGTAATAGATGCGAGCCCGCCATAGGCAGAAATCTCACGCGTGTGCAGGCGGTCATACATAAAACCAATGCACAGAAAGAGTGCCGCAGAAACGATCGTGTGTGACAGCATGACCAACATCGCACCATCCAGGCCCTGATGCGTAAAACTAAACAGGCCCAGCGTAACAAAACCCATATGCGCAACAGACGAATAGGCAATCATCTTTTTCATATCCTGCTGCGCGAGCGCAACCAGTGAGGTGTAAATGATTGCAATGGCGGAGAGGATCATGACCAATGGCGCCATCAGTTGGCTCGCTTCGGGCAGCAATTGAATGCAAAAGCGCATAAAACCATAACCGCCCATTTTAAGCAGAATTCCCGCTAATATGACGGAACCCGCGGTGGGTGCTTCAACGTGCGCATCTGGCAGCCAGGTATGCACCGGCCACATCGGCGATTTGATGGCAAAAGACAGGAAAAACGCGCCAAACAACCAAACTTGAATATTCAAAGGCAAATGGTGATGGCCGATTAGCGCGGTAAGATCCGTTGATCCAGCCTGCACATAAATCGTGAGCATCGCCAGCAGCATGAATAACGAGCCCAGCATCGTATAAAGGAAAAATTTATACGACGAATAAATCCGCCGCGCGCCGCCCCAAATACCGATAATAAAGAACATCGGCAGTAAGACGCCTTCGAAAAAGACAAATAGTAAAATTAAATCCAGCGATGAGAAAACACCAACCATCATGGTCAACAAAACCATGAACGCCATGTAGTACATTGGCACACGCGTCGTAATAGATTTCCAGCTTGCCAGAATGGCAGAAATAGTCAGTAACGCCGAAGCCGCGACGAACCAGATGGAAATACCATCCACACCGCGCACGTAATAGATATTGGCCGGCGCAAACCAAACCAAGCGTTCCATAAACTGAAAGGATGGGTCGGCAGCATTAAAATTGAAAAGCAAAACCAGAGACAAGGCGAACGTCACCAATGCCGTCCATAAGGCCGTCCAGCGTGCATTTTTGGCAATGATCGCTTCATCACCGCGCAACGTCGCGATGAACAGCGCGCCCAGCAGCGGAATGATGGTAAGGACGGAGAGGATGGGAAATTGCATTATGCCCCCATCCTATTGCCAAAGAGTAGCCACGCAATCAACATCACCAACGCCATCAGCATAACAAAAGCATAGTGATACAAATACCCTGTTTGCAATTTGGACAGGCGCGCACCCAGAAAACTGGAGGCACGCGCGGCACCATCCGGACCATAGCGGTCAATAATACCGATGTCTCCGTAGCGCCAAAGCAGTCTGCCAAGCAGCGGCGCACCGGCGGCAAAAACTAGGCCGTACACTTTGTCGAAATAGAACTTGTTTTCGATGATACGGTTTAGGGGCGCAAAGGTTCTGGCAAACCATGCGGGCAGATCTGGCTCTTTCACATAACAGAACCAGCCGAGCAACAAGCCCAACAATCCTGCCAGAGTTGGCGCAAGTTTCACCCACAACGGATCGTGTTCAGCCGCGTCTAAAATAAGTTCTGATTTGGGTTGAATAGCCCCTTCCCAAAACAGCGCGTGATGTTCGCCCACAAAATAATCATAGGCCAGCCAACCGCTCAACAACGCGCCCGCAGCCAAAACAAATAGCGGAATCAGCATTGTTAGCGGCGCTTCATGAATGTCATGCGCGTGATCCAGATCATAACGCGGGCGGCCGTGGAAAGTCATAAACATAACTTTGCTACTGTAAGTCGCAGTCATAAAGGCGACCAGCGTTCCCACCCAGAAAGCGAATTGGTCAAACCGTTGGGTGCCTGCGAATTCAGCTTCCAAAATCATATCTTTGGAAAAATACCCGGCGAAGGGCGGCATGCCTAGCAGCGCGAGCGTGCCGATCCACATCAACACATAAGTAATAGGCAGTTTTTTCCACAGAGCGCCATAATGGCGCATATCCTGTTCGTGATGCATGGCGTGAATGACCGCGCCCGCACCCAGGAATAACAGCGCCTTAAAAAACGCATGGGTGAAAAGGTGGAAAATCGCCGCGCCGTAAGCCGTCGCGCCAGCCGCAAAGACCATATAGCCAAGCTGTGACATGGTCGAATAGGCAATAACCTTTTTAATATCGAATTGGGCGAAAGCAATCGCCGCGCCGACAAAGGCCGTAAGCGCGCCCACGACGACGATAATGTTCCGCGCGACCGGCGCAAGATCGAGCAGCGGCGAAATCCGTACCAACATGAATACGCCCGCCGTCACCATCGTCGCCGCGTGGATGAGGGCAGAAACCGGCGTTGGCCCCTCCATCGCATCCGGCAACCAAGTGTGCAGACCTAATTGTGCTGACTTTCCAACTGCGCCGATAAACAGCAGCACACAGGCCAGTGTGATCGCATCAAACGGCAGGCCAAACAGATGAAAAATACGCGCTTCGTGTAAATTGGCGGCGGCATTGAAAACATTGGTAAATTGCAGATCGCTAAAAAGCGCAAAAACGGTGAAAATCCCCAATACAAAACCGAAATCGCCAACACGGTTGACGATAAAGGCCTTTATGGCCGCATCGTTTGCACTCGGTTTATGATTGTAAAAACCGATGAGCAGATAAGATGCCAGGCCGACCCCTTCCCAGCCGAAAAACATTTGCACAAAATTGTCCGCTGTCACGAGCATCAACATCATAAAGGTGAAGAGTGATAAATAAGACATGAATTTGGCGCGCGACGGATCTTCATGCATGTAACCGATAGAATAGAGATGCACCATTGCGGAAACAGATGTCACCACCAGCACCATAACTGCCGTTAGCACATCAAAATGCAGTGCCCAGGATAAATGCAAATTGCCGCTGCTAATCCAATCTAACACCGGCAGGGTCGCGGTCTGGCCAAGGCCCGCGTATTGGTAAAATAATGCAATTGCCATCGCAGCGCATAGCCCCAAGGTGGCGGTCGTGATGATTTCCGCGCCGCGCGCGCCTACAATGCGGCGGCCGAAACCCGCCACCGCGGCAGCGATCAAAGGCAAAAAGACGACTGCGATTTCCATGTCTTTATCCTTTCATCTGGTTGGCGCTGGCGGCCTCGATATTGCCGAGGCGGCGAAAGTAAATCACTAGAATGGCAAGGCCAATCGCCGCCTCCGCCGCCGCGACCGTCAGCGTAAACATCACGAATACCTGTCCGGTCAAATCGTGCAATTGCGCTGAAAAGGCAACAAAATTGATATTGACGGCCAAAAGCATCATTTCAATCGCCATTAAAATGACGATAATATTTTTGCGGTTGATGAAAACGCCAAGGACGCCGATTGTAAACAGCGCCGCCGCAACGATCAAAAAGTTTTCAACGGAAAGGCCGATGGGGATCATTTGCTGTCTCCGGGAATTTCAACGCCTGCACCGACGGTGGCGTGCACCATGTAGATGGTGTCATCCACAGTGCGTTGGGTTTGCGCCGCGACGGACTGGCGACGTGTATCGCTGCGGTGGCGTTGTGTCAAAACAATTGCGCCGATCATAGCGACGAGCAGCACCAGGCCCGACATCTGAAAGACATAGAAATAATCGGTATATAAAATCTGCCCCAGCGCGGCGGTGTTGGTGACGTTCGCCGGATTGGGAATGGGTACATGCGGTGAAGCTAATAAATGCGGCCAAGCATTGATGACAAAGACGAGTTGGGCGAACAGAACGCCGCCAACCGCCAAACCGACCGGCAGCATTTTAATAAAGCCCGCACGCAATTGCTCGAAATTCACATCTAGCATCATGACGACGAAGAGGAACAACACCGCCACCGCGCCCACATAAACAATGACCATAATCATCGCCAAAAATTCCGCGCCGAGCAGCAGCATTAACCCCGCCGCGTTAAAGAAACACAAAATTAGCAGCAAAACCGAATGCACGGGATTGCGTGCGAACACCACACCCGCCGCAGACAGCAGCAGCACAGTGGAAAACAAATAAAAGGCGATTTGTGTGATCATTCGTTTACCTTTGTCACTTTGCCATTGCGCCATTCATATACCTGCAATGACGGTCCTATAAAACTGCCTTTAGAATCAAACGCACCATCGCCCAGAACGGTTGGAAATTTTTCGTGATGCAAGATATCTGCGATTTTATGCGTATCTAATGTCCCAGCTTTGGCAATAGCATCGGCCATAAGCTGCATTGTGGCATAGGTATAAAGCGCAACAATATCAGATGGCGCTTTTTTGTGTGCGAGCATCTCCTGCAATGCCTTGTTACCTTTCATATCTTCCGGTTTTGAAACGGAAGCGAACCTCACACCCTCACCGTATTTGCCCGTGATCGCATAAAAATCCGGCGTTAGCACTGTGTCCGCCGCCATGATTGGGATATGGCTGCCATGCTCACGCAATTGGCGCACGATCAGCCCGGCTTCTGCCTGATAACCTGAATAGAAAAAGACGGATGGATTTGCTGCTATAATCTTGGTCACAACAGCGCCGTAATCTTTTTCGCCCGCTGTAATGCTATCTTCCATGCTAATTGTAATGTGATGTTTTTGTAGATCAGATTTTAAGAAACCGACAATCGATTTTGAAAAGGTTTGTTTGTCATCAATAATGGCAACGTTTCCGTCCGGATAATGCTTGGCGATATAATCTGCCATTAGGGCGCCCTCTTCTGCATCACTGGGCCAAACACGAAAAATATTCCAGTGCTTGCCATCCGCAATGTTAGGATTGCTGGCATCAGGTGTAATCATCAAAACGTCGCTATCGACATAGACACTCATGGCAGCCAGTGTCGCGCCGGAACATGCATGACCGTTCACAAATAATATATTTTCCGAAATAATTTTATTTGCAACCGTAACCGCTTGTTTGGGGTCACAGGCATCATCCATCACTTCCAATTCAAGCGGACGACCAAGAACACCGCCCTGAGCATTGATATTTTTAACCGCCAGCACCGCGCCGCTTTTCATCAATTCGCCAAAGGAAGCCACCGAGCCTGTCATGGGCCCGACCAGGGCGATTTTAATCGGCTCTTTTTTAACTTCTGTTTGGCTATCTGCTGCAAAGACAGCAAAACCTGCCGCCAATCCACACATCAAAACAGCTGTGGAGAGAAATGGCCTCATCGCTGCGCCGCATCCTTTGCCAGGTTAGCCGCAATCTGCGCCTCCCAGCGGTCGCCGTTGGCGAGGAGTTTTTCTTTGTTGTAGAATAACTCTTCACGCGTTTCGGTGGAGAATTCAAAATTCGGCCCTTCGACAATGGCATCGACAGGACAGGCTTCCTGGCATAGGCCGCAATAAATGCATTTCGTCATATCGATGTCATAACGCGTGGTGCGACGCGAACCGTCTTCGCGCGGCTCAGCTTCAATCGTGATGGCCTGCGCCGGACATACAGCTTCGCACAATTTGCAGGCGATGCAACGTTCTTCACCGTTCGGATAACGGCGCAATGCATGCTCGCCGCGGAAACGTGGGGAAATCGGGCCTTTTTCAAACGGATAATTAATCGTTGCACGCGGCCGGAACATATAACGGAATGTCAGGCCGAAACCCTTGATGAGTTCGGCCATCATCGCCTGTTTGAGAGAGTTAAAAATCTTTTTCACTTGGCTTCCTCATAAGGTTTAGCAACGCGGTAAAGCGTTCCAGGCGAGGTTTCATATTTCCGAATAACCCGATCGATATAACCATTGCCATTTAATTTTCGAATGGCAATGTCAAATAGAAGGCGCAAATCGTTATCATCTTTGTTAAAGGCCCAAACGGATTCAGCCAAATGCAAAGGTGCAATGGCGAGTTCTTTTATTTTCCCCGGATTATTTTTCGAATAATCACTGGCGACTGAACGCTCAAGAAATGTGATATCCGCCTTTTTCAAACTCACATCTTCCGCCAATTGCGAGACTGAGGTATTTTGCGGTTCCGCCAGCACCTGCGCGGATGGAAATAGGTTTTTGCGAATAATGTCTGAAAATTCGCCGTCCACAACAGCGGTTTTCAATTTATTGTCTTTGATTAAATCATCCAGTGTTTTTCCATCAAATCGCGAGTCATCTGCGCGCACATAAGCTAAAACGGGCGCATAAAAAGCGGGTATAGAAAAGGCTGCAACACGCGCACGTTTGGGATCAGTCCAAATGCCGGAACATAAAACATCAAACTTCTTATAAGCCAAATCCGTCGGCGCGCTGCCGAAGCTGGATTCCACTGACCATTCAACGGCGATACCGATTTCATCAGAAATTTTTTGTGTCAGGTCGTAAAAAATGCCGGAAAACTCGCCCGTTTTGGAATCTTTGATAAAATACGGCGGATAATTGATATAACCACAACGGATTTTATCCAGTAGTTTCGATGCCGCAACAGGTTGTGCGGCCGTTGCAGCGGACTTTGCATAATTCCCCACGCCGTAGCTGACCGCGGCGGCAATAACCACCATCAAGATTATTTGTGAAAGTGTTTTCATCATTGCCCCGGCAAGGAGTTCGTCGCCAATAATACGCCCGCCACAAAGACGACGTAAACCAACGAAAAGGGTAAAAAGATTTTCCAGCCCAGGCGCATGAGCTGGTCATAGCGGAAACGTGGCAGCGTCGCGCGCGACCACACGAAACAGAACAGGCACGTGGCAATTTTCAACGCGAACCAGATTGGCCCTGGCAGCCAGGTGAAAGGCTCAAAATTAAACCCAAACGGCGGCAGCCAACCCCCCAGAAATAAAATTGTCGTGGTGGCGGAAAGCAAAATCATATTTGCATATTCGCCCAGGAAAAACAGCGCGAAGGTAAAAGCGCCATATTCCACGTTGTAACCGCCGACGATTTCGCTCTCACCCTCAGGCAAATCGAACGGCGCGCGGTTGGTCTCCGCTAGGGCGGAAATGAAAAATACGACTAGCATGGGAAATAATAAAATCCACATCCAGATAGGACGCGGCGCCTCAACCAATTGCTGTAGATTTAATGTACCCGTGCAAAGCAAAACGCAGACAATCACGAGACCAAGCGAAACTTCATAAGAAACCATTTGCGCCGCCGAACGCAGTCCGCCTAAAAAGGCATAACGCGAATTCGGCGCCCAACCGGCCAAGATAATGCCGTAAACGCCGAGCGATGAAATGGCGAAAAGATATAAAATGCCGACATTAATATTTGCGATCACCAATTTTTCGCTAAAGGGGATAACAGCCCAGGCAGCTAGCGCAAACACAAATGTTAAAAACGGCGCGAGATAGTAAACAAAACGGTTCGCGCCCGTCGGCACCACTGTTTCCTTCATCATCAACTTTAGGCCATCGGCGAAGGGCTGTAACAGACCAAATGGCCCGACCGTTGTCGGGCCTTGGCGCAATTGCATCGCGCCTAGAATTTTGCGCTCCCAATAGGTCAAATAAGCGACGCCAATTAGTACCACTACTGTTACAACTAAAATGCCAGCGAGCATCCACATGCCAGGCACAAGATAGGTGGCAATGAAATCATCCATCTATGCCGCCTTCCGCTCTGTCTGCGGCATTAATTCCACCACGCATTTCGCCATGGTTTCCGATGCGCGCGCGATAACATTGGTCTGATAAAAATTCGGGAAGGCGGGCGGGAACGGCGTCGGATCAATCGGCCCAGGCGTACCGAACTCCACCTGCTCCGCTGCTGCAATTTTACCGATATGGCGGAAAGCAGACGCAATAGTTGCCATATCCGCGCGCACATCAGCGATTGTCGTGTAATTCAACGACGCGCCAACATAATTGGATAAAGCGCGGATGATTTTCCAGTCCTCACGCGCTTCACCGACCGGGAAAACCGCCTGGCGCGCATGTTGCGCACGTCCTTCCGTATTCACATAGGTCGCATTTTTTTCCGTATAGGCCGCACCCGAAAAAATCACATCGGCGTGAGCAGCGGCGCGGTCGCCGTGGTGACCTTGGTAAATTACAAAAGCACCTTTTAATTTTTCAATTTCGACTTCATCTGCACCTAGCAAATAAACCGCTTTAACTTGCTTATTTGCAACGCCTTGGTAAATTTTTTCTAAGGAACGCCCCATTGCGCCTGGCACAAAACCAGCGGCTAATGCCGTTGGTAGGCCAATTTGCGCATGCAAAATATTCAGCCCATTCCAGGAACCACGCATCAAATATTTTTGCGCGATGCGCGAAGCCGCCGCCTGGACCGCCGCCCCGTCTTTGCGTGACAGGGCAGAAATGCCCAAGATCATCATCGGGTTTTTCGCAGCAGCCAGACGTTCTGCAAAGGCATGGCGGCCCTCTGCAATTTGTTCAAATAACGTTGAAACTTCGCCGAGCTGCTCAACGGGATAGGTCAGATCATGCGTCGTGCCAATATTGGCAATGTCACAATTACCGGTCAGCCAGCGCTTGCGGATACGTGCATTCAACACTGCTGCCTCAATACGCGGATTGGTGCCGACAAGCAGGATCAAATCCGCTTGGTCGATACCGGCAATAGTGGAATTAAATATCCAGCCTGCAGGGCGCGAAACATCAAACGTCTCTCCACGCTGGCGGCATTCCATATTTTGCGAACCGAGTGTCTCCATCCAGCGGCGCAGTGCGATAATCTCTTCCGCCGCCGCCAGGTCACCTGAAATTGCGGCGATTTGGTCACCGCGAATATTCGTCAATTTTTCTTGTGCAAAGCGGAAAGCATCATCCCATGACACCGATGCCAACTTCCCGCGCACGCGGATGTAGGGCGTATCCAAACGCTGGCGTTTCAAGCCATCAAGTGCAAAACGCGTGCGGTCGGAAATCCATTCCTCATTAATTTCTTCATTCAAACGTGGCAGAATTCGCATCACTTCACCGCCGCGCGCATCAACGCGGATGTTGGAGCCCAGCGCATCCATAACATCGACCGATTCCGTTTTACGCAGTTCCCACGGACGGGCCTTAAACGCATAAGGTTTAGAAGTCAGTGCTCCCACTGGGCAAATGTCGATCATATTGCCTGATAATTCGCTGCCCACGGCTGCCTCAATATACGTGCCAATTTCCGCATGTTCACCACGGTAAAATTGGCCGAGTTCGTCATTTCCCGCAACCTCATCGGAAAAACGGACACAGCGCGTACAGTTGATACAGCGGTTCATCACGGTTTTAATCAGTGGCCCTAATTCCTTATCCACTACCGCGCGTTTATTTTCCTCAAACCGTGAACGGTCGAAACCATAGGCCACCGCCTGATCTTGCAAATCGCACTCGCCGCCCTGGTCGCAAATCGGGCAATCCAGCGGGTGGTTAATCAGCAAAAATTCCATCACGCCTTTGCGCGCTTTATGCACCAATTCGCTGCCCGTCAGGACTTCCATTTTATCGGCGCAAGCCATGGCGCAGGACGCCACCGGCTTCGGCGCGCCCTTCACCTGCACCAAACACATGCGGCAATTCGCGGGCACAGATAATTTATCGTGATAACAGAAACGCGGGACTTCAATACCCAATTGCTCGCAGGCCTGGAGGATCGAGGTCCCCGGCTCTACTTCAAGGCTGACGCCGTCGATGATGACTGTGGGCATGTGGTTACTGAACGTTCTGTTGTCCGTAATCTTTAGACCTGAATGAATTTTTTGAACAGGCCCAAATTATGCGGCCACTGTCACGCGTCCGCTCAAACGTTTTTCAATCTCCGGGCGGAAATGACGGATAAGGCCCTGGATCGGCCAGGCGGCCGCATCGCCCAGGGCGCAAATCGTGTGGCCTTCGATTTCCTTAGTCACATCCAATAAGTTATCAATGTCTTTGCTTTCGGCATTGCCGACTACAAAACGTTCCATGACACGCCAGAGCCAGCCAGTACCCTCACGGCACGGCGTGCATTGGCCGCAGGATTCGTGCATGTAAAACTTGGATAACCGCGCGATGGCTTTGATCAAATCCGTCGATTTATCCATCACAATCACACCCGCTGTACCTAGGCCCGATTGCACCGCGCGCAGGCTATCGAAATCCATTAAAACCGTATCGCAAATCTCCTTGGGCAACATGGGGGTGGATGATCCGCCCGGAATGACCGCCAAAATATTATCCCAGCCGCCACGCACCCCACCTGCGTGTTTTTCAATCAGGTCTTTTAATGGGATACCCATTTCTTCTTCGACATTGCAGGGTTTGTTGACATGCCCCGATATACAGAAAATTTTCGTGCCAGTATTTTTCTCGCGGCCCAAACCGGCGAACCAAGCAGGTGTACGACGCAAAATCGTCGGCACCACCGCGATGGATTCGACGTTATTTACCGTTGTAGGACAAGAATAGAGACCCGCGCCCGCTGGGAAAGGTGGTTTATTGCGCGGCTGGCCTTTTTTGCCTTCTAATGATTCCAACAGCGCCGTTTCCTCGCCGCAAATATAGGCCCCCATACCGCGGTGCAGGTAACAATCAAAATCAAAGCCGCTGCCACAAGCGTTTTTACCGATCAGGCCCGCCGCATAGGCTTCATCAATCGCGCGCTGCAGGTTGCTGCATTCGCCTGCAAATTCGCCGCGCACGTAAATGTAACAGGCATTCGCGCCAATCGCGAAGGAAGCAATCAAACAGCCCTCGATCAATTTATGCGGCTCGTGACGTAAAATATCGCGGTCTTTGCAGGTGCCGGGTTCACCTTCATCGGCATTGACAACCAAATAAGACGGTCGCCCATCCGACGTTTTCGGCATAAACGACCATTTCATGCCGGTTGAAAATCCAGCACCGCCGCGCCCGCGCAGTCCGGATGCCTTGACTTCTTCAATCAGGCCATCACGTCCCTTGGCAAGCAAATCTTTCGTCCCCGCCCAATCGCCGCGCGCCTTTGCGCCCGCCAGACCCCAATCCTGGAAGCCATAGAGGTTCGTGAAGATGCGGTCGGAATCGTTCAGCATGACTTACCCATCATTCGCGGCTTTGGGCACAGCGCCAGGTTCCGATGTATGGCGGCCGGATTGCGGCCCGGATTTCACGTTTTTGCCCTCGGCTAGGTCAGCCAAAATCTTTTTGGTGTTTTCCGGCGTCAGATCTTCGTAATAGGTGGATGAAGATTTCGTATCCACCTGCATCATCGGTGCATTCACGCAGGCGCCAAGGCATTCCACTTCGCAAAGGGTAAATTTTCCATCCGCTGTCGTTTCGCCCAATTTCACACCCAGATGATCTTCGCAGGCTTTTACAATCTGATCGGAACCACGCAGCCAGCAAGGTGTGGTGGTGCAGACCTGCACCTGATAGGTTCCCACCGGGGCAAGGTTATACATCGTATAAAACGTTGCGACCTCATACACGCGCACGCGCGCCATGCCGAGCATTTCCGCAACAGTGTCCATCGCCGCGCGCGGCAGCCAGTTATCGTTCTGCTGTTGCGCCAGATGCAACAATGGCATTACTGCCGATTGCTGCTTTCCTTCGGGATATTTTTTGATAATCGCATCTACCTTCGCCAAATTTTCTTTGGTGAAGGTAAAGGTTGCAGGGCCTGCAGCGTTAAAAAGCGCTTTCATAAATCTGGTTTAGCGCAACCTTAGGCGCGGCTCAAGTCACTTCCAACTTCTTATGTTTGAACCCATTCCGGTTTAACTTCAATAATCGTCACACCTTCTTCGCTTGACGGTATCTCAAACCAATTTAGCTGCATACTGAAATCGGCATCCGTTATCTCCACTGCATCTTTGCCAAGCGCCAGATTGCGTTCATTGATACGCTCTCTTCGGGTTTTATCCGATGTGTTGAGATAATGAAGGATTGAGTTTGCCCCAACTGATTGGGCTATTTCTTTCGCTTCCAGCCGTTCTTTTTTATACCAGAGGCCATAATCCAGGATGACATTAACGCCGCGCTGCAAAAGTTTGGTGGCTATGTTGGCGATAATGCCATAGCAGCGTTTTTCGAATTCGCCCCACTCTTCCATTCGTATATTTCGGCCATATAACGCTATGATCCATTCATCTTTGCTAAAGCGAATTGCATTTTTTTCTTGCTCAAGTTTCTTTGCGTAAGTTGTCTTTCCCGAGCCGGCCCTCCCGCATATTAAATGAAGAGTGCCTGTCTCTAACATTAAAAGCTTAACTTCTGCTTAAGGCTACACGCAAACCTAATGCAATTAAAATGACACCGCAAATTTTATCGATCGATCCCTGCACATTTTGCAGTGTATTGCGAACGGCAGACAATTGTAAAGCCAATGCCAACAAAGGCCAATAAAATAGGGCCTCGCCAAAAAAGATGCTCGTCACTATGGCTTTTTGTGCCAGCGGCGCCGTAGGCATAATGAATTGGGTAAAGAGGCTGAGCAAAAAAACGGCTAATTTGGGATTCAACACATTACATAAAAATCCTTGCATAAAGGCAGTACGTACCGTTAATGCTGGCACCGATTTAACAGTAATTTCAACATACGATTTTTTCGCCAATAAAGCTTTGACCCCAATATAAACTAAATAAGCGGCACCGAGATAACGAATAGCAGAATAGATTAAAATGCTTTTCGTAATGACTAAAGCAAGGCCCAACATGCAGTAGGTCGCATGAACTGTGCACCCCACTACGATGCCAAAGGCAGTTGCCAAGGCCTGCCCGCGTGGTTGCGTAATCGCATTGCGCGCCACCAGAATAAAATCAGGCCCGGGCGCCAGCATACCCAAAAAGCAAATTGTGGCGAGGAGCAGTAACTCCGCGCCAGTCATTACGCCGCTTTTTTCTGTTCCGTCATGGCGGCCGTAATATAACCTTCAATGGTTCTATTCAGCGTATCCAATTGATCGCCAAAGAAGTGATCTGCGCCGTTCATCGTGCGGTAATCAATCGTAATACCTTTTTGCAAGCGCAGGCCGGATACCATTGTATCCACCAATGGCTTTGGCACAACCTTGTCCTCATCGCCCTGTAAAATCAGGCCAGAACAGGGACACGGTGCCAGGAAATCAAAGGCGAACATATTGGCAGGCGGTGCGACGACGACGAAACGGTCGGTTTCCGGGCGGCGCATCAGCAATTGCATCGCTACCCAAGCACCAAAGGAAAAGCCCGTAATCCACAGGCCGCGTGCTGTCATATTATGCGCCTGCAAGAAATCCAGCGCTGACGATGCATCGGCCAGTTCGCCTTCGCCTTCGCCCCATTCGCCCTGGCTTTGCCCCACGCCGCGGTAATTGAAGCGCAGCGTCGAAAAACCCATTTTCACGAAGGTCTGATACATCGCATAGGTGACCTTGTTATTCATCGTGCCGCCATGCAGTGGGTGCGGGTGGCACACTAACGCCACGGGCGCATTGGGTACTTTGCTATGTTGATAACGCGCTTCCAGGCGGCCGGCCAAACCTTGGATGATGACTTCAGGCATAGAATGAACCTCTTATGGAATGGGGTGAAACCGAGCGACGTCCAGCGCGTTCATGGACGGCTCCGGGTAAAGCTACAAAAAACGTAGAACTCATAAAATTACTATAACACTATTTGCCATAGGGATTGCAACTGCGTTATTGCTATTCAGTGATGGAAATTTATCTTGACTATAATGCCACGGCACCTTTAATGCCCGCCGCTCGCGCCGCGGTGGTGGCGGGACTGGATTTGCTCAACGCCTCATCTGTACATGGGCCGGGCCGCGCGGCAAGGGCGGCGGTGACCGCAGCGCGCAATATCACTGCTGAATACATGAGCGTGCGCCCGGCACAGATTGTCTTTACCAGCAGCGCGACGGAAGCCTTGGTAACAGCCCTGCGCGGCGCTGCGGTGCAAGGTTATTTTATGTCGTCCGTCGAGCATGAAGCCGTACGCGCCACCGTGCAACCCCTGCCGAATTTTTTCGTGGTGCCGACGGATGAAAACGGTGTGATCAATCTGGAAACCTTGAGTGCGGTCTTGCAAAAATCCGCCGCGCCTATTTTGGTGGCGGTACAGTTTGCGAATAACGAAACCGGTGTCATTCAACCGATTGCCGAGGCGATGAAAATTTGCCGCAAATATGGCGCATTATTATTGGTGGACGCGGTGCAAGCGGTGGGGCGGATTGATATCGCGCCGCTGCAAGGTGCGGATATTACCGTGATTTCCACGCATAAAATGGGCGGGCCGAAAGGCGCGGCGGCTTTGGTATTACGTGAAGGCCTAGCCATCACACCCCTACTCACTGGCGGCGGCCAAGAAGAGCGCCGCCGCGCTGGCACGGAAAATGTTGCCGCTATTATGGGCATGGGCGCGGCGATTGAACATATTTCAGACAGTCTGAATGTCATGCTGCAAGTTGCACGGTGGCGCGACCAAATGGAAAAAGAGATTTTGGCCGCGGCGCCGCAAATCAAAATGTTTGGTCAGAATACACCACGCATTGCCAATACCAGCATGATGGCCCTGCCCGGCGCGGCGGCATCAACACAATTAATGAACTTGGATTTGGCGGGCATTGCGGTGTCATCGGGCTCCGCCTGCTCATCGGGCAAGGTCGGGCCGTCGCATGTGCTATCCGCCATGGGCGCGCCGCCGGATGCCGCCAGCGCCGCCATTCGCGTCAGTGGCGGCTGGGCCAGCACCGCCAAAGATTTCGCCCATTTCACACAGGTTTATCTTGATATGGTAAAGCGCTTTGCGTAAATAAAAATCACAGGAGAATTTAATGTCCAAAATGACCTTTGTTGAAAAAGACGGCGCGCGCAAGGAAGTGGAAGCGCCAGACGGCCTGACCGTATTAGAAGTCGCGCGCAAAAATAATGTGGAACTGGAGGGGGCATGCGAAGGTTCGCTGGCTTGCTCAACCTGTCACGTCATCGTGGATCCGCAATATTACGACATGCTGCCAGAGGCGACCGAAGATGAAGAAGACATGCTAGACTTGGCATTCGGCCTGACGAAAACCTCACGCCTGGGCTGCCAGATTTGCATGACGCCGGAACTGGATGGCCTGGTCGTTTCCCTGCCACAAAAAACGCGCAACGCACAAAATTAGCGTATGATGTGTCTATTCATGTAGAAATTATCCCAGTTCAAGAATCACATATTGAAGAAGTAAATGCCGTCGTTGGTGGGTTACATGAGAACGAGAATACCTGACGTTTTTTGATGCCTTTCCCATGGAATCTACACGTGAATTTATAATGGTAATATCGCCACCGGAAATCCGAATTTTGTCGCAGTGATTGATAACAAAGCAATTGATTGGTGCGATAGCAAGACGTCTCGTCCAGTTAATGCACATTGCGGCATATTTGGTATGTGCATTGGCCAGAAATTGTTAGCTGCCGCCATCAATGCCGCAAAGGAAAAAGGTATTTTGCATATTGAATTAACCATACGTGAAACAAACCGCACCGCCCGCGCATTATGTGAAAAGATGGCCTTTGTATTGGAAGGCACATTGCGCGAAGAATGGTATGTTGATGGCAAATATTACAACATACATGTCATGGCATTATTGCTGCCGCGATTGTGCGAAGCAAAGGGTATAAAAACTAACGGCTCCCAAAAGAGCCGTTAATAAAACTTTTTAAACCAAAAATCAGCAGATAGAAATTAGCTGGCTTTTTTGTCGGTTGCTGCAGCTGTGGTATTAGCTGGCATTTTGCTGTCAGAACTGCATGAACCATCTTTGGCTTTATCTTTGTCTGCGCAATCTTTATCCATTGGCTTTTGATTTGCATCAACAGGCTTTTGGGAATTCTGATTGTTGGTCGCAGGGTTATTTGTATTTGGCGTCGGTGTAGACATAAGATTTCCTTTTGTAGCCATCCAAATAATTTCAGATAGAACACAAAATCTATAGGCTTTTATATCTTATTCCCATGTGTCACGACCCGGTTTTTAATAAGGAATCCATGGTGTGAAAGCTTTAATAACCCCCCTAAACAGTCAGTTAGCCTTGCACTTTTGAAGCCAGTTTACAGGAAGAATTCGGACCAAGCATGCTTTTAAGTACCAAAAAGCCTGAAAAATAGGGCATTTTATTAAAACGGGTGCTTGTGTGTGATTTACAGGAAGGCTAAAAATAATAATGACCTGAAAGATTGATTCTTTCAGTATCCTTATCAACTTATGGAGAGATAATAATGGCAACGAAAAAAGCTAGCAAAACCGCAGCAGCCGCAGCTCCCGCTGCTAAGCCGGTAAAAGAAACCCTGACCAAATCAGCCCTGATCAATTTGATCGCTGAACAAAATGAAATTCCGCGTAAAACGGCTGTTGGCGTTTTCAACACGCTGGAGTCCGTGATGGTTGGTTCCATCCACCCGCGCGGTATTGGCGAATTCACGCTGCCTGGTCTGTTAAAGGTTACTTTGCGTAAAGTTCCAGCCCGCAAAGCAGGCACCATGATCCGTAATCCATCGACTGGCGAAATGATGCCAGCAGCTGCAAAACCAGCAAGCGTACGTGTTAAAGTCCGCGCCCTATCTAAATTGAAAAAAGCGGCTGCCGCATAATTCAGTTATTTGTTCATTACAGCCCCCAACGATTAAATCGCTGGGGGTTTTTTTATGTCTAAAAAAGCGGGCGAGTAAGTAGGGTTGGCGTGGCGGCTATTTACGAGCCCACCAATAAAATGGTGGGCATAACAGGGATCGAACCTGTGACCTCTTCCATGTCAAGGAAGCGCGCTACCGCTGCGCCATATGCCCGGCTCGCAATGTGTTAGCAAGGCAGCATAAAAGAAGCAAGAAACATCAGGCCAGAGAGGTATATAAATCCTGATAAGCCGCCACCATGACGGCAGGCGTAAATTGCGCCTGGTAATTTTGCCGTCCGCCATCAATCAATTGCTGGCATAGATCAATATCACCAATGACGCGCGCGATAGCGTAATTCAGCGCATCCACGTCATCCACCGGCACCAGCAGGCCGTTTTCTTCATCCTTCACATAGGCCGCAGGACCCGCGGCAGCGGCGGCGATCAGCGGTTTACCCACCGCCCAAGCCTCGATCATCACCGTACCAAAGGGCTCATAACGCGATGGGAACACACAGACGTCACAGGCGGCCAGCAGCGCGGCGCGGTCGTTGCGCCAGCCCAGGAAACGCACGCGGTCCGCAACATCCAATTGTTGCGCCAATTTCGGTAGGGCGTGTTTTAACGGGCCGTCCCCCGCGATCCAACAATAGACGCCCGGCAAATCCACCAATGCGCGCAGCAAAATATCCAACCCCTTTTTCGGATGGAGCCGCGCAAGCGCGAGTAACAGCGGCGCATGTTCCGGCGTATCAAATTCCGCGCGCGGCACAGGTGGCGCGGATGGCATATCCGCGATAGTGTGGATTGTATAAACTTTATCAGCAGGCGCACCTGCTTCGCGGATATGGCGTACAATATCATGCGTCACGCCAATATAAGCATCCATATGCCGATAACGTTTCAGATCGTAATAGCCGCCGAACCAGCCGATGTTTTTAAACGGATGTGGCGGACCATTGGCTTGATGCGCGCCCGGCACCGCATAACTTGCAGCACGCCCCATCCAGTATTGGATAATATCCGGCTGAAATTCCTTGATAGCTTGCTGCAAGGCGCGCTGCGTCGCATCGCGAAATATTTTGCCAAAGGGCGCCATGCGGATTTCAACGCCTGCGTTTTTCAATTCCGATAGGCGCTGAGTATGTAGCCGCGTCAATAACATTTGCTGCAGACCTGCAGATTGCAAGGCCAGCAAAGCATCGACACAATAGGTCTCCGCGCCGCCGGTAGGCGCACCCGCCATAACATGTAAAACTTTCATCGCCGCTCCATAAAAAAATCTTTCAGCAATTGGCTGGATTCTATTTCACTGACGCCTCCCAGCACTTCGGGACGGTGCAAACAGGTCGGCTGGGCAAACCATTTTGGTCCGTGTTCCACCGCGCCGCCTTTGGGGTCATAGGCACCAAACACCAGCCGCCGCACACGCGCATGCGAAATCGCCGCCGCACACATCGCGCAAGGCTCCAGCGTCACATATAAATCGCAATCGTTCAGACGTGCATCGCCCAACTTTGCTGCGGCCGCGCGGATCACTAGTATTTCCGCGTGCGCTGTGGGATCGTGTTCTGTTTCCGTCAAATTATGCGCGGTTGCGATGACTTCGCCCGCGCGCAAGATAACCGCGCCCACGGGCACTTCGCCATCCTCGGCGGCGGCTTGCGCCGCCGCCATCGCAATTGCCATTGGATTTTCCATTGCCTTTCGTGATAGGCAATATGGCGTGACCGCACAAGACAGAACCCCGGCTGCCACAGGGCAAGCAAAAGAACGTATTGCGAAATACCTGTCCCGCCACGGCGTGGCCTCGCGCCGCGCGGTGGAAGCGATGATCGCGGATGAGCGCATCACGGTGAATGGCGAAGTCATTGCCCATCCAGCAACGCTGGTGGATGATACAGATAAAATCATCGTAGATGGTGTGCCCGTTGGCGTGAAAGAGCCTGCACGGCTATGGCTCTATCACAAACCAAAAAATGTCATGGTCAGTGAACGCGATCCAGAAGGTCGCAGCACGATTTACGATACTTTACCGCCTAAAATACCACGCGTCATGCCCATTGGGCGGCTGGATTACAATACCGAAGGATTATTGTTGCTGACTAATTCTGGTGCGTTGAAACGGCATCTGGAATTGCCCTCCACGGGCTGGCTGCGGCGTTACCGCGTGCGCGTGCAAGGCGTCTGGCGTGATGAATTTTCGACTGCGCTGGCCGATGGTATTACCGTGGAAGGCATAAAATTCGGCGCCATTCATGCAGCGCGGGAACCGCGGCAAAAACCGGGCGCACGTCAGTTATGGCTGGACATATCCCTGCGTGAAGGCAAAAACCGCGAAGTGCGCCGTGCCATGCAGCATTTTGAATTGCATGTTACACGATTGATCCGTGTATCTTACGGACCGTTTCAATTAGGTGATTTGCCCGAAGGCGGCCTGCGCGAAGTTAACGCAAAAATCCTGGGCGAACAGATCGGGCAGATTTTAACGCAGTTGTAATTGCCGTTATGAGCATTGCTGATTGTTAGTCACGATTTGATACTTGAATTCCTTGCCTGCTTTGACGTCATGGCATGCATAACCATTTTGGGTGGGCGTACAGTATTGCTTATAAAAATCACAATTACTTGCTAAACATGTAGACATCAAGGCTAATAGCAAGGATTAAGCATGCTATGCCCCCAGGCAATAAAAAAATTTAGGGGCTGTACTAGATGAGGTTAGTTTTTAGCCCATTTAAGCAGAGTTTTAATCTGCTGTTTTGGTGATCCATAATTAAACCTGAACTCGCATTCTTTCAAGAACAGGTTGAAGTTTCTTT
>Ga0207695_10001377_pt1 | contig 41152 bp, 29 predicted proteins | sample KBSC54metaG_FD_184354 | JGI IMG/M metagenome (GOLD analysis project Ga0207695, IMG submission 184354) | Corn rhizosphere microbial communities from Kellogg Biological Station, Michigan, USA - KBS C5-4 metaG (SPAdes) (version 2) | ecosystem: Host-associated > Plants > Roots > Rhizosphere > Soil...
ACGTGGCGTTCTCTTTCGAAATACTCAGAACATGAATACGGAGTAACTGCGCGTGTGTCCGCTGCTATGCCTTTCATGCAGTTGCGGATCGTCCGCCCGGAAGACTGGGATTCCGAGCAATTCAAAGGAGATAGTGGTCAGAAGGTTCTGGAACCGCTGATGCCTTGATGGATAATCTCAATATCGCCGGAAAATCTGCAGCAACGACTGCGATGACCCAACAGTTGTGGGGACCGGGCGAGCTGTCGCACTACCTTGGTTGCTGTGAGCGCACGGCTATCAAGCTCATGCGCAGCGGCGAGCTGCCCGGCTTCCGCGTTGGTAAGCTGTGGCGTATTCGACCGGAAGACGCCCGCGAATTCGGGCGCCCGGATCCATCGTTCAAGCCGGCGAAAAGAGAACCGGCTCCAACACCTGCCGGCCCGCGCTCTCGGCCGTGACGCGAGCGCCGGCGCTTTTCAGAAATACATCTGTACCGTCGCAATCGAAGGTCAGGTAGGACTCGGCCTTTGAATAGTTCAAGCCCGCCGGCGCGATATGTCGGATCTCGATCTGATAGCCGTCGAGTTGAAGCATCGCCTCGGCTCGAGTGCTGCCCTCACCCTTTTGCTCGCGACGAACTCCGAATCGATCAGCGCTAAGAACGTCTATGAGCACTTTTCTGGCCGCGCCCGGCGCCTTCGCGTTGAATTCATCTACGCGAGCCCTGCATTCCGCCTTCAGGATGTCCCACAGCTCGCGTCCCTTGGCGGTGATTAGTTTTGCACGGTGCAGCTCGATCTCGCGCTGCCAGTGAGCGTTGACAGTCCGGTTTCGCTCCGCTTCGAACTCTTCGTCGATCCAGCTCATGCGCCTATTGTACGGCGGCCTTTATCTCATCGTGCCTTTTTCGAGTTGGTGTTTTCCGTTCGGAAGCGTCTTGGGAAAGCGAGCGGGCGGGCGGGTTTTGCTTCTTCTCTTCACCCACTCACTCACTCTCATTCTTTCAGTGTTCTTCTACCTAAATATAAAGAGGGCCGGAAACCATCACCCGAGTTACGGTCAAAACGATAACTGGAGTTGCAGTGTGCCGATTCCGCACAGGATAACTGGAGTTATGGTTTCAGACGTTCCTCTCTGCGTAATCTCCAACGAAGAATGGGCGGTCGAGTCCTTTAAGAAAGGCCGCCCATGCTACTTGACGGAATGCTCCCACAGGAATATAATCCACTTATGCGCAGGAACCGCAGGCTCAAAGCCGTTCACCCCGGAGATGTTCTTCGGGACGAGCTCAAAGAGCGTGGTATCAGCGTGAACCGGCTGGCGCGCGAAATCCGTGTAGCGCTCAGCCGCGCCAGCATGATCGCCAACGGGAAGCGGGCCATCACCGCGGAGACAGCCTTACGCCTGGCGCGCTACTTTGGTACGTCGCCTGAGCTGTGGATGAACCTACAAACGGCCTATGATCTGGAAACCACAAATCGGAAAGTCGGCAAGGCCATCAGGCGGGAGGTGAACCTTGTCGCCTAGCGTGCGACGCCACGCTTCGTCCGGTTCGCCGGTGCCGGCCGCCACCGTGGTTCTCGCGCACTCAGGTTGGTTCAGATTTGGATCAGAACTACATTCTGAGGGCTGCGGCAACCCGGGAATAGCTGTGGAATCTGCGCAGTGCAGTGCTCCGATAGAGGGTCTGCAAAACCTTTATTCGGGGGTTCGATTCCCCCCCGCGCCTCCAACAAGTTAGTTGATTTTCCCATCATTTACACGTTCCTATCCCGCCTGATCCCGCGAAATCCCCGTTTTCACCGGTTTCAACCGGACGGAAACGGGACGAACGTTCTTGAGCCAATATGTTCTGGGCCGAAAGCTCGTCCATTACGTGGTCCTGCGCTCCTGCCGGACGTGGATATATTTCATAACGCTGCGCAGATCGCCATGGCCAGGAATACTCGCTAGGGTCGCCACCGCCATTGGGGTGTTGATTACCAAGAGGCGAAGACTCGTGTCGAAAACAATCAACGGGAGATTTGGACCGCCGCGGGTGATGGGGTTTCCCCAGGGCCACCTGGCTCCAAAATGGCTCCATTAAGAAGGCCGTGAAGCCACCTGCTTAAACTGCGTTGCTTGCCATCGCTTCGAATCTACGTCGTAGACGCTAAATTCTCTATATTCAATCCAATCTCAGTTTCCCAAGCTGCACCTCGTCAGCCACTTGTGAAGCAACCGAACGGTTAGATGACAGCCAGCTCTACAATGTCCCGTCCACGTGCGGGAAGTGCGGTGAAGGGAACTCGCTGAGAATCGTGAGACAGCTAGGCTCTTTAAAGAGCGGGAGATGAAGCCCCGGCGGGCGCTGCGTTAGCACTTCGCCCCAACCAACGCCGCACTAGCTCGTCTAACGCCGTGGCTGTCGCTGGAGCCGTTTCGTCCCAGTAATGAGTGTGCGCGCCTTGCCCTAGGCAGAATTCCGATCTCGCGCCGGGGCCGGCCGTGAACTTGGCCTCCCCGGGCTGATACAGCAGCGGATCGGTGTCGCTCTTCCAGAGGTAGCGGCCGATGTAATCTCCGCTACGGTAGCCGTTTAGCCAAAGATCGACGCCTAGTTCGGCCGGATCCGGTCCTATTCCATCCGCTCCCGCCGAGCCGCACACCCACCCATAAAGATAGGGGAATCGCAGAGCATAGAGTTGGCGAAGGGGACAGCCCAGCGTAAACAGGGCGGTCGGGATCCGGTCGGGGAGATCGGCTGTCGGAGTACTCATCCGCACCAGTTCCGGATCGTAGCCGCGCATATCTCCGCAGCTTTCCCATTGCAAAAATCGTAAAAGGTCCGTGGAAATCACAGTACCTTGGCTATGCGCGATGATCACAATCGAATCATAGCGAGCTCCGGTTTCCGGATGTTTCCAGTTGCAGATATAGCGCAGCAGCGACGTGTAGCGGCCGCAGATGCGAGCTTTGGGGCTGGCCTCCCTGGGGAACTCTCGCAGCCATGTGTCTACATCCAGGGCGACATCCAGTATTGTCCTGAATCCCAGCGCAATTTGTTCAAACTCGCGCGGCGCAGCGATCACAATAACGGCTACGGCTCCGCTCAGCAGTCCCGCGCTCCAGAAAGCCTTGGCGCCAAAATCTCCCCAAATCAGAGAGGCGATAACCAGGCCGGGTACGGCCAGGGTCATGCACGCGTAGATTAGAACGCCCGATAGTTTCAGTCCGCCAAATGCCTGGGTCAGCCACTGACCCAGGCGCGCAGAGTTCTCGCCGGTGGGATCCGCTGCGACCTTGGGCGGGAAGAGCTCCCGATAGGCCGAAGGCGCAAGTCCCCAGATGCCCGGGATGAATGCAATCAGAAGCGTGACCAGGATCACGGGCACGGTCCGTTCGACGGGTCCGCCTACGAGGAGATCCGACAAGTCTTTAAGCTTATGGATGCTCCGATCATGCAAAAGGGACAAGGCCGGGGAATAGGATATATCCCCGGCGATAGCTTTCGCTCCGCGTGCGATCAGCGCCCACAACAGCGCCGTGACGGGGAGCAAAACGGATGCAGGCAGCGCGAGCATGATCCGGCCCGTCCAGCGGCTGCGTTCTGCCAAATCCCGCGCGGCTCCACGCTCTAATTGCCGCACCGCCGGAATTCCGAAAATGAAGGCCGTCGCGCCGCAGGCATAGAAACCGCACCAGGAGAGAAACAATGCTCCGAAGACGACTTCAAATTCGCGCAGCCAGAATCCGGCTATCGGATCGCCCCCGGAGGGCGTGAAATAGAGCGTTGCCGGGCCGATGGCGAACAGCATTGAGAGCCACCCGACCAGCTTGAGAACTCCCGGCCTACGCCGGTCATACTGGCTGGCTACGATGTAGACCAGGGCGCCCGCCGCGCCCAGCGCAACCAGACTTTCGACCCCTCTCAAAGCAGTGATGCTCTGCTGCGGATCCCAATTCCACGCAAGCAGGGTCACCAGACCGACCGCGAAGATCCAGGCAATCACCGGCGCCACCCAGAGCAGGAACGGCTGTCGCTTCCTCTTCCACAGCGTCCACCCCCACAACACCACACCCACCCCTGCGAGGACCCCGCCGGTTACCGCGGCGGAGTATCGAACCCCGAGCAGGTTGAAACCTCCCAAACCCAACAGGACCGCTACCACGGCAAACATCAGTAGATTGAGAGAGGGAATAACATTGGACAACATCAGGCCGGCCCAGTCCTGCCATCTCCGCAGATGTTGCCATGCGGCCGAGTTCGGGTGCATCGAAGCGGCGGCAGCCACCGTCTGGCTACCCAGCGTCGAGAAGTGAAACATCAATTGGTACATTTCACCGAAGATGCTCCATAAGCGGTTCTTGATCCGGCTCAGATCCGTCCAATGCAGCTCATACACGTGGACATCCCGATCTCCCACATTGTCCTGCGCCGACCTGCGGCCTTCCAGCCGGATGGTCTCGTAGGTATCCTCGGGTCGTTCGCCATGATAATAACGGAGCTGTTCGCGCATGAACTCAAAGGACAAAGAATCGGGCTCAGCACGCTCTCCTTTTTTCGCGACCATCTGATCGACGTATGCCGCGAAAGGTCCGCGGGCGCCGGATTTGTGGGCGCCATTCTGGTCGCGATCGCGCACGATAGTGGGTCGCACGGTAATGCGGAGCTGCTGCTCGCGGAAAGGATAGTAGGCGGGACGCTTCACCCCGGCTTCGATTACATTCAGCTCCTGGAGTAAATCCCCGATCTCGCGCGCGGTTTCAAACTGCGCCTGATTTCCGACGCCGTGGACTGCAATCACCGCGATGGTCGGCACGGTCTTCTTAGCGGCGGTCGCATCATTGGTGGGCATAGACTTGGTCAGGCCGCGCCGGATTCAGTTTTTCGCTGATCCTGGAAACGGCTGGTTCGCATTGCACACGCTGCTTTCTAATACCGGGGATCCATCATCCAGGGGTTCGCCCGTCGCGACCCCGTTTTTACAGTGGCGGTACTGCGAGATTCCCTGATACACCGCCTTTCGGATGCGATTGAGCCCTCCGACAGGCCGGTGCTGCGGCAAAGCGTGCCACGGAGAAAAGGACAAGTTCTCACAGAAATTGCTATTCTCCACCTCACGGATATTTTGCTTTGGTATCTCGATCCGGGCCACCGGCAGGAACGGCGAATCGCTCTCCTTCCACTCAATGGTCGCGTCTTCCACCGGCATGTTCTTCTGCTGGATCTGTGGCTGGATCATGAGATCGAAACAGAACTTCCTTCCTGAGTTGATCTGGCGCACCATGTCCTCATAGAGCACCTCGCTGCTGAGGGACCATTCCCAAGAGCCGGGAACCGGTTCCTGCGGACTGCAGGCCACCGGCCGGGCGCTATATTTGACGTAGTTTTGAACGCCCAGGGTATAAGGCGCAATGCTGTAATACTGAGTCGCCAGCAGGTTCTTGGGCGGCCACTTCAGGATCCCGAACGTCTCGCGCAGCTCACGCAGCCGCCATGCCAGAGGGTTCCACACGCTTCCGGCTGCATCTTGGAAAAAATACCGGAATTGCGTCAACTGGCTGTGCTGTTGGTAGCCCTGAACCTGAAGACTTGTAAAGGCCGCGTAGTCTCGAACGTTGTCGATTAAGAATACATCGCTGTTCATCATCACGAAGTCCTGTGTATGGGCATTTTCCTCGCCATCCAGGAGCTTCTCGCCCAGGACACCCAGAACCTTGATCGCCATCCCTCGCGCATCCGGTAACCAGTCGGATTGAACGGTTGGATTACCGTTGGAGAAACGTATCCAGGCTTTGTAGGACTTCGCTTCCGCGAACACGCCTTGCCGATAAGGCCAGTCCAAGGAATTCACTCGAAACGTCGCGAGCGCACACCCTTGGCTCTTGGGATGTCCGTCCCGCCGGTACTCGCCGCCGGTGCGGTTCGAATTCACGATGCTCACACCGTTCGCGATGATTAAGGACGTCAATACCTCTTCTTCTGGATCGATTACTTCACCCATGGGTCCGATCGGTGGCAAGGCATAGGCCCGATACAGCGCCCAGAAAGCCACCACCGCGACAACGATACCCATGATTTTGAGGGCTCTTTTCATTTAGCGCCTGCCTTTTTCACTCCCGATTTCGGCAGTTCACAAGCCGGGGAAGACGGCGGCGCCCAGTAGCTGACTTGGCAAGCCGGCGCATCATCGTCCGTATGAATTTTCAGGTATTCGATGATCGCCCAGCGTTCGTCTTCTGTCAGTTCCGGGCCGATGACGCCGTGCGAAGGAGGATCGCCCGGGTGGTATTCCCGATACCCGGCGCGGAATTCGTGCCCGATATTCAGGTTGCCTGGTATCGACGTGTCGAACCAGAAGCCATTCTTCGTCAGTGGCTCGGCATAGAGGCCCACACGAACCGGATCGAATTCCTTACGGCCGACGAAAAACTTCTTGCGGCGCTGATCCGCGGGGATAAGCATTTCGTACAAGGTCGGCACAGACCCGTTATGCAGGTACGGCGCCGTCGCCCAAACACCGGCGAGGGGACGGGCCTTGTATACCAGCTTCACCTGCGGCAGATCGATAGCGCCGTAGCCGTTGTACTTTTGAATCATCGGGGCAGAAAACCCCCGCTCGTTAAAATACTTCTTGCGCAGGAGAATCTCGATGTAGTTGAGTCCGGCGCCGATGGAGACTGACTTGGTGTCGATCGTATCCAGCTCCTGTGCGATCTGGCACTTGTAGTCTACAAGCGGAAGGTTGTGACTCTGGCGATAGGCGTTGTCACGATCCTGTTGTTCTTGGTACATCTTCTGTAGCTCGGGCCGAATTTCATCCGCGGTCAATCCCGACTTAGACAAATCCACGCGATTGTTCACAAACTGGAGTGCCGCGGCGGGGTCGGTTCCGATATCCTCCACCGGGAGGTAATTCACGTGCCAGTGAGGTTCATCCGGCTTTTTGTCCGGGACCAGGACCGCGCGGTCTTCGTCAGTCATCCTGCAGGGTTGATGGCAATGGGCACAGTATATTCCGAACAGTTGTTTGCCTGCGGCGGCCTTCTTCATGTCGATCGGATCCAGGATCTGATCGGGCCACTTCGGCGCCTTCAGTTTGTGCAGGACCTCCTCGATCTGCACCAGGTTGTCCACATTGGACGAGCTGCTGAACCGCTGCTCGAGCGGCAAGGCCCGGCCATAGTCATCCGCCAGCCCCAAGTCCGCGCCTACGCCCAGCGATTCACCCATGTTCCGAGCCAGCGGCTGTGCGACGCTGGCCGTGTACTGGACCCAATCAAACTTCCAGATGTCCCACACGGCAGGGTAGCTGACAGGCGCGACTCCGGGGCGATAATTGGCAGGATCGAGATCCTCTCCGAATACTCGGTTCGCAATGCGGCCGATGGCATCAATGCGCCCAAACCCCTCCTCGACCGGATATAAGTGCTTCGTAGTCTCTGTCCACCCGTCCATCAACAGTGCCCAAAATACCTTCTGAAAGTTCCAGTACAGGGCCCACTTGCCGGATTTCTGCTCACCCAGAACGTTGCGTGCGAAGCGATTGAACTTGGCCGGGTTCAGGAAAGTGGAGGCCATGGCAGCCAGCAGGTTCGGCCCGAAGTGACCTACCTTCATGGCGGTGAACGCGTGCATGGCCGGCCCCCCATCGATTCGAATCCCGACGCGGCCGCTAGTCCTCGTGTTCAGATCCAATTCGCCGGAATGGCATGTCGCACAGCTGAGGTCGAGGACATACTCCCCGACCCGTGTGTCGAAGCGCCTTGCGAACCCCAGTGGAAGACCGCCTGGATTTTCGGGTGTCGCCGTATAATCGACGATAAATCCCAGCGAGCGCATGTTCTCCGGACTGGCAAATCGCTCGTTGCTCCAGGCCATCTCCAGGTTCGCCAACCAGGAATAGCGGAGATCGTGCAAAGTGGTTCCTTGCGGGGTGTAGTAAAAGGCTTGCCGATCGTGGGAGGAGGCCGTGGGTCCCCAACCCTGGTCCAGATAGACGATGCGGTCCACCGGATCGTGGGCGGGGATCTGCGTGTTCGGGTAATATGTCGCGAACAACAGCCCGGCTATGATGAGTACGGTCGCCATAGCGGAGACAATCGCCAGGAACTTGGCTACCGCGACGAGGCGAAGGTTCCCTAGCCAGGCCAACAGGTCCCAAAGTTGGATGAAGCAGAATCGCGCAGCCTCCACTGCCCAATCCAGAACGCGGCGTGGTAGCGCCCGGAGGTCCCCGCCGCGAATCCAATCTGTAGAGGCCTTCCAGTATCCCGCCACACGAGCCCGCAAGCTGCGGACCCGGTCTAGGAACCATCTGACCAGCGCCATTCTTTATTCGAAGGCCGGCTTCTTACCGGGAACAGCCATTTGGCAGGAAATTAGGCGGCCGGTCCCGCCCATGGTGACAAAGGCGGTACGCCGGTCTGGACCGCCGAAACAAATATTGGAAGGAAGAGGATCTGGTTGCTCCAAGTCAATCCCAATCCATTCGAGAATTTCTCCGCTCGGGGACACCACAGTGATGCCGCCCCGGGTATTGGCGTCCCAGCCCTGCGGCACAATGCTGATCGCATAAAGATTGCCGAGTTCGTCCATACTCATCGAATCCAGACCAGCCTGGTAGGGGATTTGAGCGGTCAATAAGTAGGAATGGTCCACCGTATTCGGATTGGGCTTGATCTTTCCGGGCCCGTCCAACTCCCAATAGAGAATCTTACGGTCCCACGTCAGAGCTACGTACAGTCGCTTTTCGTCCGGCGAGAGCAGGATGCCGTTGGGCGAACGAAGCGGGAAAATCATCTCCTGAATCGAGGAGCCATCGGGCTGGGCGTAGTAAACTCCGGTGATGTCGCGGTCGCGCCACCGGTCCTTGCCCCAGTCCGTGAACCAAAAGCCGCCGGAGGAATCGAAGACCAGATCGTCGGGGCTTCGCAAGGGACAAGCTTGGGGTTGTTTCGTGACCGGATTGATCGCCGAAAACTGGTTATATAAGGTCTTGAACGTTCCATCCGGAGTCACCCGTTGGATGCTGCCGCCGACGTAGTCAAGCGGCTGCGACACGGCGCCGTGCAGAGTGCCTCCATCCTTTTGCGGAACATCCATAAAGAAAAATCCGCCGTCATTACAAACGTAAACGGCGCCGTCGGGGCCGACCGCGCAGCCGTTGGGACCGCCTCCCAACTTGGCTACCACCTCCTTCGCACCCGTAGCAGGGTGCACACGCGTCAGTTGCCCCGCGCCGATTTCGCACACCAGAACGGTGCCGTCGGCAGGCCGGTAACACGGCCCTTCCGGGCTGTTCAGGCCGGAAGCAACTACGCGGAAGTCGGACGTTTTGAAGCTGGGTCTGGAAACACGGGGACTGGCCATGGAAGATCTCCTTTAAAAATGCCTGCTGCTATAAGACCGTTGATGTGATGCTCGGCGCGCTCGCGCGAGCCGGTGGTGGCGAGCAACGCAGACATGTAAGACTCCTGCGTGCCGCGCGGGTTAATTTCGATGAGTTGGACGATCATCTCGCCGGCCTCCTGAAAACGGCCCAGGTGGCCCATCGCGTTCGCGTAGACGATCAGGCTGGGCGCGAAGCGCGGCTGGAGAGTCATGCTGCGGCGCGCGCTGTCGGCGGACTCCTGATGTTTTCCTTCACGACAGAAAGTGCCGGCCTGGAAGCACAGCCAATAAGGCATGGATGGGTGGTCTGGGGCATCCGCGATCAGTCGATTGAGAATCGTGTGCGCTTCCGCAACCTGGTTCGCCTCACCGCCCCAGCCAAGCGCGAGTCCCAGATAGCCCCAGGCAACCAGATTGAAAGGAGCAATTTCCACCGCCCGCCGCAGAGACGTGACGGCCTTCTGAAATCTCCCGCAGTGAAGCAGCGCAAGGCCCGAGTTTTCGAGCACTTCAGCATCGCCCGGAGCCAGCAAAAGCGCGCGCTCAGCCGCGGCCAGCGCCTCAGCACGGTCCTCAACCTCATTGGAGGAAGAGTTCGCCACCACGCGCTGGGCGATAAATGATCCCAGATATGCGTGCGCGGCCGCATAGCCGGGATCGATCTGCGTGGCCTTCCGAAGAAGATTCACAGCCTCATCCATGGCTCCGCCATGATAGGCCTGATTGGTGAAATGGTAGGCTTTGCGGACCAGACCGGGAGCATCTAGATTTTCGGCGGACAGTTGGCTGGCCAACTCGGCGCGCGCGCGAATCAGTTGTCCAGCGGTTGCGCGTACAATGGCCTTAGCGATTTCCTCTTGGACGGCGAATGCATCGTCCATGCCCCGATCGTAAGTGTGTGACCACAGCTGGGTTCCCGCGACCGCATCATCGAGTTCGGCCATCACGCGGATCTTTTGGCCGGCGCGTCGAACGCTGCCGGTTAACACGTAGCGAATATTTAGCGATTGCGCCACCTGCGCGAGATCCGTTATTTCATCCTTGAAGCGGAACGAAGCCAGTTGGGATACAACGCGGACGGCCGGAATGCCCGAGAGAGCCTGGACGATTTCCGACGCAATACCCTCCGCCAGATAGCGATCTTGAGGGTCCGGAGACAAACTCCGGAACATCAGGACGCCGATGGAGGCCTTTTCGTTAACCGCGGAAGATGAATGCTGCGGGCTTGCTATTGCGGGGTTAATCTGTTTCTCTTCGAAAATCGTGGTCGTCGCTGTTTCCGTCGGGATAGCTAATCCGAGCCGTATGTTGTGCAGGTGCAGCAGAACCTCTCGCAGATTAGAAACGCGATCCTCGGGCCGCTTCGCAAGCATCCGCTCAACCAGTGCCTCCAGTGCTCCCGGAAGATGGGGGTGTGTGGCCCGTAACGGCCGGGGCTTGCCATGGCCGATCTCGTGTAACAGCGCCCATTGGCTCGCGCCGTAGAATGGACGCTTCCCGGTAAGCAACTCCTGGGTTACTACACCAAATGAAAAAATATCGGAGCGGGGATCCACCTCCGCTCCCATGGATTGTTCCGGCGAAACGTACGCGATCGTTCCAACAAAGGTACCCGCTTGGGTCAATAAAGCCGTCTGCGTATCGCTTTCATCGTGAGCGGAATCCGGGGTGATCTTAAATTTGGCTAGACCAAAATCCAGAACCTTGAGCCGATCGTTCCGGTCCACAATCACATTCCCGGGCTTCAAGTCGCGGTGGACAATACCCGCGGAGTGGGCGGCGGCCAAAGCCTCGCCGAGTTGAATCAGGTAGTCCAGCGCCTTGCCGACATGCAGCCCATTCGAGGGGATGACGTCGTTAAGGGCCTTCCCATCGATATACTCCATTACGATGTAATTCGTGCCATCCTGATCGCCGATGTCATAAATAGTGATGATGTTAGGGTGGCTTAATGCCGACGCGGCCTGCGCTTCGCGCAGAAATCGGGCTTTGCTGGTCGAATCGACTTCGCGGCGGGACAGGAACTTTAGGGCGACCAGCCGCTTAAGGCGTTTGTCACGGGCTTTGTACACCGTACCCATGCCGCCTTCGCCAAGCTTAACGAGAACTTCGTAATTCCCGACCGTTTGGCCGATCATAAATTAGACTGAAAAGATTACTAGATTAAACCACCAATCAGACTGCTTCACAACGGGGCCGCAGACCGGCGCCCCCGGGCTGGGGGATGGTCAGAAACTAAACCGTGCTCCGAGCTGAATACGCCGCGGATCGTAGGCCGAAGTGAACCCGAGCGGTTGGGTTGGCAGGCGGTCATTCCGTCCGGTGACGTCGAAGGGCCCCGCCATGAGGCCAACCACGTTGTTCACACTAGCCATGTTGAGGTGGTTCAGTAAATTGAATGCCTCGGCCGTCAATTGCAGACGCCGATGCTCGCCCAAGTTAAATTCCCGGCTGATCCGAAGATCCACCGCCGCGAAGGCGGGTCCGACGCCAGTGTTGCGGCCAGCTCCCGGGGGGCGATCGGTGGTATCGTGACGGTCCTGGTTGAGATCGGCCCCGACCAGCAGATTGAAGGGTCTGCCGCTATTCGCCCGGACAATCGGAGAAAGCTCCAATTTGCCGGGTGCCGACCAAACTGCGTAGGCCACGAATTTGTGGCGCTGGTCGAAGGATGACCGGGCCCGTTCCGCGCGGAGGTTGGTTTGGTCCGCGGCTTCGAAATCCGAATTGAAATCCGTCACATCGTCAGTTGCCTTGCTGAGCGTGTAATTCGCGTTAAAACTAAACTTCCGGCTAAAACGCTTGGTCAGCTGGACCATGAACGCGTTGTAGTAAGCGTTGGCGGTGGATTCGAATACGTTAAGCTGCGCCACCAGCGGATTCACGAAGTATTTTGGATCGGACCACACCGGGATCCCGAGTTGAGGATCCACGGGCGCCGGCAATAGATTCGCATCGCGCGCGCGCGTCAATTTCAGCGTCCGAACCCAGGTATAACCGGCCGAAATTGCAAGGTCCTGCGCGAACTGGTGTTCGATCGAGATACTGCCCTGCTGCGAATATGGATTGGTGAAGTCCGGCGAATTCTGAAAGAGAATCGCAAACGGAGGGAGCGGGCCGGTCTGAGGAAAGGTGATTCCGAAGGGTGCCACATCCGCGGGCGTGATGCTGCGCGTCGGAGTGGGAATTCCAATCACTCCCTCTTGGCGAAGCGTAGTGAAGATATTCGCTGCCGATGCGGCTCCAGGCGTGAGAATGGAGGTAAATGCCTGGCCGATCTGCCGAAATCCGTTGATCTGATTGAGCGCGTTGACAGACCAGTCGATCTGATAGTAGATCGGCGAGTAGTAGATCCCGTACCCGGCGCGCACCACTGTTTTCTGACTTCTCTGGGGATTCCACGCCAGCGCGAACCGGGGAGCGAAGTTCTTCTTAGCAGTCGGCAACGGCGGCTGGCGCGTATCCAGTTCGTAGCGCAGGCCGAAATCCAGCCGCAGGCCGGGCCGGATCTTCCATCCATCTTGAATATAGAAGCCATAATAAGGATTCGTTGACGCGACCGTCGGGTTGCCTGCACCTTGTATATACGTCTGCGCCAGTCCGAGATTAAAAGCTTGCAGAGCATTGATGGTGAATGTCGCCGGAAGGTTGGGGTCAAGCAGAAAGCCGGGCAGGTCGCCGAACGTAAACCTACCGGAAAAGAAAATGTGAGACTCGCTATGGGTCCCTCGAATGAGGGATTGGACCCCAAATTTGACGGTGTGCGATCCGCGAATCCAAGTCAAGTCATCGCGGATCTCCGCGCGCCGTTCAATGTTGCGGCTGGGGAGCAGGTAATCCTCATTGAAGACACCGTATCCGGAAATGCGCAGCTCCGGTCCAAATTTGTCAACCGAATCGACATAGAAACGCCGGTAGCCCCACTGGATGTGCGCTTCATTCACGAACCTGGGGCTGCCGACGCGGGTCCAGCCGACGGCCAAGGTGGGATCCAGTTGCTGCGTTTCCAGGCCGCGTGAAGCGCCGATGAGCGCTTCCAGATTTGCATTCGTCTCGTTCAGTTTCGAAAAGCTTCCACGGAAGAAAAGCTGGTCGCGCTCGGTCAGCCGATGATCCAGTCTCACGGAGGAACGCCACACGTCGGAGCTGAATGGAAACACGCCCGAGTTTTTTTCGAACAGTGCCCGCGTTTCTGGGGAGGCGGTGAGCGCACTCCGCAGAGACGCTGCCTCCGCCGCCGGCAGAGTGTTCAGAACGGCGTTCTGAGCGGGTGTCGGATCGAAGATCGACGTGTCGGTCAGAATCGAGACCACCGAGGATTCCCGACGCACCAAACCTTCGAAGGCGGCGAACACGAATGTCCGGTCTTTACGTATCGGCCCGCCGATGCTTCCTCCAAATTGCTGCCGTTTCGATGGCGGTTTGGTGCGGACCAGCTGGGTGCCTTCCAGAACTCGTGCAAATGGGTTGCCGGCGTCGAGAGCATCGTGGCGGAAGAATCCGAACAGTGATCCCCGCAGGTCATTAGACCCGGCTCTCGACACGATATTGATGGTCCCTCCGCTGGCCCCGCCTTGTTCAGCCGAGTAGTTGCTGCGATTGATCTGGAACTCCTCAATGGCTTCCTGTGACAATGTGGACCGCACGCCGCCGCCACCGTCGTTGGCTTCGCCCCCATCGATGGTCACCGAGTTCCCTCGGCCGTTCGATCCGAAGAAAGAGATACCGCTGGTGGGAACCTGTTTAAGGCGAAGGTCGGTATCGTTAGCTTGGCCAGTGGAATCGACGACACCCGGCGATAGCAGCGCGAAGGTCAGATAGTCGCGCCGGTCAATCGGGAGTTTTGCGATTGACTCCTGGGCCACGATATTGGCCTGTTGAGATCGCTCGATTTCGAGCAGAGCGGCAGCACCATTGATGACCAGGGTCTCTTTCACCGTTCCGAGCTTCAGTTGTGCGTCGAGCGTGGTGACTTGCCCCACGCTGATGTGGACGCCGTGCAGTAGTTCAGGCTGAAAGAGATCCTTCTCGATTTGGACGTCGTAGTCGCCCGGTGGCACCGCCAGGAAGGTGTAGTCGCCGCTGTCGCCGGTGGTGTTCTGCCTGAGAAATCCCGTGTCGCCGCTCTTCAGAGTGAGCCGGGCTAGGGGAACAACCGCTCCGCTTGGATCCGTAACGGTTCCGCGCAGTTCGCCACGAGCGGTATCGGTCTGGGCATTGAGCAAATTTGTGGGGAGGAGGACGCCGGCTAAACCAGCCGCGGCCAGGCCAAGAGCAATCTGACGTACCCGCAACATCTCGCCGATGTGTTGGAATCGATTTTGCACCGGTAATGGGGATGGAACTCGCCAAGTCTACTCCCTATCGATAGGAAATTCAAGAACGGCTTAGGTAAGGTGCTTTCGGAGGGAGTCTGCTCGTTGTTCTGCAATCCGCTTCCTGCTGATCGCGATTGCACAGAGTGTTCGGTCGTTCGAACTGATGACTGTAACCGTCCGAATTAAACGCCCCGCTAGTCTCACCTAGTGATATCCCTTCCATGAGGGCGCTCGACACTGCTGAACATCGTCTACCCTAGCCCAATCCTGTGCTGCGCGCGAACTGTTGCCATCTCTCACCGGCGAGCCAGGCCAGAGTATGTCATGACATCGACCGGCTTCCGTGGCCTACCCGGACTTCGAGCGTTCGCGGGCCTGCGTTCGGAGTCTGCACCGCGCGTACATCGGGTCTCGGTGGTTTTTCCGGCTGGATAGTCGCTTGGATCGGCAAGCACTCCGGAAAATATCGCAAATTGCTGATCTTGATCTGACCCATACCGTTGTTGGCCTCGGAAAGGCGCTTCCGCAAGCAACCGAGCGTGATCGCTCTCCCGACGGCGATCACGGAAATGCCTTGGCGTACCATTCACCGCAAAGTGTCCGGTCGTTGGCGGAGAGCGCCCGGGGAGTGTCTGATCGTCGTCGGAGCAGCTCGAACACTTGCTCTTGGTAGACGGCGGCAGCATTATCGTCAGTTCGGCGCGCTACCTCAGACGCGTGTTGATGATGTTGATCCGCGCTGGAACATTGAACCTGTTTCGAAGACTCTGAATACTCTAAGTGTTGTACCCCCTACAGGTGGACAGTTCTGTCCTCCTTTGGGGCGAAGGGGCTGTCCCCTGGACACCGGAGGTCTTGGTCCGACTGTCCCCCTACAGGGATAGGGTCTACGTGCTTCCCATCTGCTAACTGTCCCCCTACCGGTGGACAGTTATCGCCCTTCCAGCTGAACGGCAGAGAGTATGCTGACGTCGCGCCCGGGCGAGTTGCGCAGTTCAGAAGGCCGCGCGAAACGATGGAACGGATTGCATCCTTAGCGTGTCGCTTCCCAACCTTCGCGCGCTCGGCGATTTGGCGAATGCTAAGCTCCCCGACGTTCCTGTCCCGTTGGATCGCCGATCACCACAAGATAGCTCTTCAATTCGGCGGGTCGCAGGCTCATCAAGAGTTCCTGGTCATCGGGGACGCGCCACCAGTATGCTTTCCCGGCATCATCGCGGGTCTGCCGCTGTGTCGATTGAGTCGACGTAGGAGAGCTCACGCTGTGCCTCCTGCGAGGTTCAGACTGCCCAACCGGACGGAAACCGGACGGAAATGTAGGCAGCTGATGTTCGAAGCTGATTCTGTTATAGCTACTGGCGCACGGTGTAGGTCTGCAAAACCCTTATTCGGGGCTCGATTCCCCCCCCGCGCCTCCAACAAAATCCTGCTATTTCACGCGCGGCTCGGTAGGCGCGCTTGCCAGCTCCAGCGCCCGCGCTCTCACGCCCCGCAGATCGAGCTTGCCGGTGCCCAGCACAGGCAGCTCATCCACCTGATGGATGTTTTCCAGTTTAGGCAGCCACAGCTTGGGAAGGTCGGTTTCCGACAAGCGGCGCCACAACTCCTCGGGCGTGATATCCGGATCGGTATAGAGCACGGCGAGCCGCTCGCCCTTGCGTTCGTCCGGGAGGCCGGTTACGGCGCAGGGAGAGTCGCCACAGGCCTTGCGGATCAACTCCTCCACCAACAGGTGCGGAACCATCTCGCCGCCGACTTTGCTGAAGCGCGAAAGCCGGTCGGTGATCGACAGGAACCCGTCTTCGTCGATCTTGGCGATGTCGCCGGTTATGTACCAACCGTCGTGAAGGACTTGCGCCGTCCGCTCGGGCTGGTTCAGATAGCCCAGCATGCGGTTGGGGCCCTTCACCAGCAGCATGCCATCCTGGCCGGGCAGCAGCGGCTGCATGGTTTCGGGGTCCACGATTCGCACCGCCACCCCCGGGATCGGCAGCCCCACGGTTCCATGCTTGGTTCCGACTTGAATCTCTTTGCCCTCGCGAAAGCCCGGCGTGTTCACGGCCACCACCGGAGACATTTCGGTCATGCCGTAGCCTTCGAGCAGATCGATGCCGAAGGTCTCCTCGAATTCCTGGCGCAGCGGTTCGCGAAGCTTTTCCGCGCCGACCACCACGAACCGCAACGACGCGAACTGTTCCCGGGTGCACTTGCGCATATACGTCCCGCAAAAAGTGGGCGTAGACAGCAGGAATGTGCCTTTGTACTTGTGGATCAGCTCGCCGATGACTTTAGCGTCGGTGGGATTGGGATGATAGACCACCGCTCCTCCCGTGAACAGCGGCAGCCAGATGGTAGCCATGAATCCGAAAGAATGAAACAGCGGAAGAACCCCGATAATGCGGTCGCGTTCATCCAGAGAGAAAATCTGCAGCACCGCGTCTACGTTGGTCGCCAGGTTGAAGTGCGAGAGCATGATGCCCTTCGGAACACCGGTGCTGCCGCTTGAAAAGATCACCGTCGCCAGACCGTCGGGATCGCCCTTGGGCGTCAGCCAGGATGCCGGCGCCAATCGCGCTTTCACCAGCGCCAACAGCTTTTGGGCTTTGGTGAGTCCCGCCATAATATCTTCGAGATAGACCGCGCCCGCGGGAGCTTCGAGTTTGGCTTTCGCCAGAAACACCTTGGAGGTAATGACGGTGCGTATCTCGCACTGGGCCGCGGTGTAGGCCATCGATTCCTGGCCGCCGGTGAAGTTGAAGTTCACGGGCACCTTGCCGGCTAGCGAGACACCCAGGTTCGCCAACGCTCCGCCCACGGTGGCGGGCAGCAGTAAGCCGATCATCTTGTTGGAACCTGTCCGGCGATGAATTTCGCCGGACAGAAGCAAAGCTGCCGTGAGGGCGCGGCCGTAGGTCAACTCGCGCCCGGTGGAATCCGCCATGGCCAATTTGCCCCAGTGGCGTCGGGCCAGACGCACGAAGCGGGCAGGCAGCGTCGCCCCCGGTTCTTTAGCGAGCTGCGCAGCCTCGCTTCCCAACTCCTGCACGGCCTGGCGGGCCGCTCCGGCGGTGGCGGGCCGGGGCAAAGGCGCACCGATAGACACGGTGACAGAGTAAGGCCAACGGCGCGGTGTTTTTCCGAAAAAGTGCCCGCCCGCGAAGCTGAAAATACTGTGCCACACGCGGTCCAGATGAACCGGAATCACGGGAACGTCCAGACCCTCGGCGATTTTCTCCATCCCGCGCTTGAAGGGCAGCAGATTGCCGGTGCGGGTGACCGATCCTTCGGCGAAGATGCACACCACATGCCCGGCCTCCAGCTCCCGCCGGGCGGATTGAATCGCGGCGGTCATGGCGCGCGGCCCGCCGAGGTTCACCGGGATGGTCCGGAGCGCGCGCAGCACCCCGCGCAAGGCCCAGTGGTCGTAGTAAGGCCGCCAGATCATAAACCGCACATGCCGATGGCGCGCGGCCCATCCGACCAGAAATCCGTCCATCAGGGAAACATGATTGGATACCAGCAGGGCGCCCCCCTGCGCCGGAACATGCCCGGCGCCCAGGACTCGGACGCGATACAAGGCTAAGATCAGGCAGCGGACGCCGAAGCGTACCAGGGACAGGGGTATCACACGAATAGTGTAAGCCGAGAGGCCGCGACGGGGTCGCAAATATTGAACCTCGGCCTGTTGAATTTCGGTTCCATGGCAGCCTATCCTCTACACTGTAGATTGGCTCTTAAACAAGCCGCGCGCAGAGGGGAATGAGGAGACCGTGAATTTGATTGGCAGAATCTGCCCGCTGTCGTTGTGTGTAATGACGTGTTCGATATTGGCTGCCCAACAGTCGCCGCCTGCAACGCCGCCAGGCGCCCCCGCGCAGCCGGCGCAAGCCCAGCCAGCCCCCGCGCAGCCGGCCCCGGCGCAGCGCCCTCAGGCGCTGGAGCCAGAGAATATCGAGAACATGTTCTCGCTTGGACTGTTCGATTGGGTACCAAGCGGAGGCCCCGCGCTGCATGCCGGAACACTGGCTGTCCTGCCGCCTCCTCACGACCTGACGCTTCCCCAAAAGCCCTCACGCGCGTATGGGGCGATGATCACGTTCCCCACCAAGGGAAATACGCGCCTGGAGATTTCCTATCTGGCCGTCAATGACCGGGGCAACACCCTGGCGCCTACCGACCTGGGTCTGTTCGGCGGAACCATTGCGCAGGGCGAGCCTCTGGCGATGGATTACAGCCTCAGACATCTAAAGGTATCTTGGAACTATTTAACTTATCCGAATCCGCCCGATGCCAAATTCCGGGTCAAAACGCTGTGGGAGTTTCACTACATCCAGATCAAGCCCACGGTGGTGGCGACGGTTACGGCGCCCGACCAGCCGCTGTCGGGCAGCCAGCGGGTCCTGCTGCCGGCAGTAGGGTTGGGCGTCGAATATGTGGCATCGAAGCATTTCCGCCTGGAGGCGCGAGCTTCGGGAATGGTGTTGCCGCACAAATCGGCGCTGGGGGATGCCGAAGGGGATGCGGTGGTCCGCATCGGCCGCGTCGAAATCTTCGCGGGCGGGAAATTTCTGCACTTCAAGACTTCTCCCAAGAGCGACACGTACGTCAGCGGAACTCTGTGGGGGCCGGAGGGCGGGGTGCGGTGGGTATTTAAATAGCGCAGCGGACACTTTAGATCGCGCAGCGCGCGAGGATCCAGATTTTTTCCCAGGCCGGCACGCGGACCCGCTCGCCGAGCACCTGGTATCCGGAATTCGAGATGCGCTCCAGCAGACGCGAGTAAATCCCGATCAGGGCTTTGAGCGATGCGCGGCTTCGACTATCGACCAGATCTATTAAGGATTCAGTTTCCTGGTAGTACGCTCGAGCGCGATCTGCTTCGAATGCCAGAAGATCACGCAGGGCGGGCGAGAGCGCGGCCCCGCACAGATCCTCAGTCTTTACACCAAACCGAACTAGGTCTTCTTGGGGAAGATATACGCGGCCGTGTTCGGCGTCCTCCCGCACGTCCCGGAGGATATTGGTGATCTGGAACGCTACGCCGCATCGTTCGGCCAAGGGGAGCGCTCGGGGGTCATCGAAGCCGAAAATGTGAATGATGGTCAGCCCCACTACGCTTGCGACGTGATAGCAGTAATCGTACAGCTCCTGAAATGTCTGGACCTGGCGGGGATCGAGATCCGAGCTGACGCCGCGAATCATGTCACGAAAGTATTCGTGCGGAATCCTATAGCGCGCGACCGCATCGGTGAAAGCGGGCCATACGGGATTACCGGGAGTCCCGCCAGCCAGGGCGGAATCGAGATCCTGCCGCCATCGCGCAATGGCTCCGGCGCGGTCGCTGACGCCTTCCGCGTCGCTCAGATCGTCGCAGTAGCGCATGAAGGCGTAGACCGCGCACATGGCCTGGCGCCGCGGCCGGGAAAGCAACAGGAAAGAGTAGTAGAAATTTTTTGCCTGGGTGCGCGCCACGCGCTCGCAGAAGGCGTAGGATTCATCGAGCGTCATTGTTAAGCTGCCCGGGAGCCCGCGGCTCGCGAGAATGTCCGCCGCTTGAGAGCGCCCAGCAGCAATCCCACGCGCTCCAGTTTGGAAATGGCCGGCCGAGACCGCAGGACGTCGCAGCCCTGACGCTCGATTTTCTCGAGAACCTTCAGGCCGCCACGACTAAACAGCTCCAGATCGATGGCCAGGCGCCGGTCGACCGAATCGGCCAGCGGAAGCCCTTGAAGAAAAAGTTCGCGGGTAACGTTGACCGCTTCCTGCATAGCGGCGCGAAAGCGTGGATCGAACTGGCGCGCGAATAGCGCATCGAGCGGATATCCGTGAGCTTCGAAAACATCGAGCGGCAAATACACGCGATCCTTTTTGAGATCGACAATGACGTCCTGCCAGAAGTTAGCCAGTTGTAGGGCAGTGCAGGTGGCGTCTGAGAGCGCCAGCCGCTCTGCGTCGCGATATCCGCATAGACCCAGCACCAGCCGTCCCACCGGATTCGCGGAATAACGGCAATAACGGAACAGCTCCTCGAAATTCTGATAGCGCGTGACGGTCTGATCTTGCTCGAAAGCGCGGATCAGATCATCGAAAAGCTGAATCGGCAGGGAAAATTCGCGAACAGTGCCGGCCAGAGCTACGAAGACCGGATGCCGGGCGTGGCCCGCGCACATGTCCTGCAATCCGCTGCGCCACCAGGCCAGCAACCGAAGGCTCTCGGCCGTATCGCCGATCTCGTCGCCCAGATCGTCGGCCCAGCGGCAGAACGAATAGACGTTGTAAAAATCCTGGTGCAGGCGCTTCGGGAGCAGCAGGCTCGCCACATGAAAATTCTCATAGTGGTGCGTCGCCAGCCAGCGGGTGTAGTCCCGCGCCTGGTCCGGCAGCCATGTGCGCTCCATCGCTTCTGGCGAAGCCAGGAATTGAATGGGGTAGAGGTACGTAGAGGAACCTCCTCTACGGGATGATGGCGGTCTTCAGATGCCCGTTATGGCTCATCAGGTGCTGCATGACTTCGAGCAGGTTCGAAAGCGGCTCGACGCGATTGACGAAATCACGCGCGGTCACGCGTCCCCGGCTGATAATGTCCAGAGCCTGGCGGATCAGCGCGGGCGTGTGATGGAAGCTGGCCTTGAGCGTCAGCTCGGAGTAATGCAGCAGGCCGGCGTCCACCGGGACGTCCGTCCCTTCCGGGCAGCCGCCGAAGAAATTCACCACGCCTCCGCGGCGCAGCAGCTTGATGGCCAGCTGCCAGACTTCCGGCAGCCCCACCGCTTCGATGACGATGTCCGCGCCACGCCCGCCAGTCAGTTTGTGGACCGGCGTGACCACGTCGGAGCCTTCCTCGTTCAGGACTACCTCATCGGCGCCCATCCCGGCCGCGCGGTCGAGCTGCGAGCGGCGGCGTCCGATGGCGATGACGCGTGCGTTGTAAACCGCCTTGGCCAGACGCACAAACATCATGCCGATGGGACCCAATCCGATGACGGCCACGGTATCGCCGGGCTTGACACCGCTCTCCTCCAGGCCGCGCATCACGCACGCCAGGGGCTCCACCAGCGCGGCGTCCTGATAGCTGACGTGGGCCGGAATCTCGTGCATGTTCCTGGCGACGATCCGATTCGGGATGCGGATGTACTCGGCGTACGCCCCATTGTTGAACAGCAGGTCTTCGCACAGGTTTTCCTGGCCGCGCTCGCAGTAGTAACAGACGCCGCAGGGCGCCGAATTCGCGGCGACCACGCGCTGTCCCACATGGAAATCCGAGACATCGCTTCCCACCGCCGCCACATCTCCCGCCAGTTCATGACCGAATAATGCCGGTGGCCGGATCATCTTCGCATGATAGCCCCGACGGAACACCTTGACGTCGGTTCCGCAGGTCAGCGCCGCGCGCACCCGCACCAGCACGTCTCCGCGATCCAGTGTCGGAACCTTCACTCGTTCGATGCGCAGCTGCTCCTTGCCATACAGCACGGCCGCACTCATCCGCTGGGTATCTGGACTCATTTTTGTGGCTGGACTACTACCTTTAACGATACCTCATCCGGGTGCAAGGCGCGCTCAATGCCGAGGTGAATGTCATTTAATGGGACGCGGTGGGTAATCAACTCCTGCACTGCCAGAGCGCCGCTGAAAACCAGGTCCGCCGACTCCTTCTGGAGGTCCACCGAAGCGCTATAAGAACCGAAGATCGCGCGCTCGCCCACGCACACATCGGCGCCCGATACTTCAATGCGCTCCTGATGCGAAGTCTGGGCGAACAGAAGGATCCGCGCGCCCGGACGGGAGCAAGCCACGGCCTGCTGGACGATCCCGGGCGCCGAAGCGGCGACAATCACCAGATCCGCGCCGCGGCCGCCGGTCATGTTCTTCACCCGGACATCCAGGTCTTCGTCGCGCGGGTTGAAGGCCTCCTCCACGCCGAAGCTCAGCGCCAGCCCGCGACGGCTGATCATGGTATCGGTGACGATCACGCGCGCGCCGGTTCGCACCGCCATCATGGTGAAGATCAGGCCGATGGGGCCCTGTCCCAGCACCGCGATCACATCTTCGGGCTGAGGATCGATTTGCTTGAAGCCCTTGAGGCAGGTATTCACCGGTTCGACAAAACAGGCCTGATCGAAAGTCACGCCGTCCGGGATTCTTTCCACGCCGCGCTCCACGATCCAGTCCATCACGCGCACATATTGCGCGAACCCGCCTCCGGCCGGTTCGAATCCCGCGGTTACGCCGACCTTCTTGTACACCGGGCATTGCGCGAACAGTTTCCGCCGGCAATAAAAACATGCGCCGCAGGGAATGTGATGAAACACGACTACCCGGTCGCCGGGATGAAAACGTTTGACGTCGGAGCCCGCGGCCGCCACTACACCCGCGGTTTCATGGCCGTAAACCCGGGGCGGCTCCAGCAGGTTGTAGGCGATCTTCTTCAGATCCGTGTGACAGATGCCGCAGGTCTCCACTCGGATCAGAATTTCACCAGGCCCGATCTTCGGAACCGGAATCGCTTCCACGGCCACGCGGCCCGAGCCCCGATACACGGCTGCCTGCATGGTGGCTGCTGCCTCCGGCGGCGTGGCGCCTTCCGGCAACGTAAGCACCGGACTTCCGGCGATGCTAGTTTTCGCAGTTGGCAAGAAACTCTCCTAACCGTTCGGCCGCCCGGCGGCAATTGCGGTCCAGTCGAACCAGGCGGGGTAACACTGTGAATGGACTCCCTAGAGCTGCCCGCGCAATGCGCATTCGCTCGAAACGTCCGTCGGCATCACGATATCGATTGAAATCCAGCGGAAGATCCTCTTCAGCGAGGTCCGATACCACGCGGACACAGCCAAAAGGCACCTTCCACTCGCGCGCTTTCTGGGCCACCGCGGCCGATTCCATCTCGACCACTGCCGCACCCGTCGCTGCCCGCAAGTCGCGCTTCTCGCGAGCCGTGAACGCAACCCGGTCTACAGACACTACGCCGCCCTGCACAAACGACGCTCCTAACCCTTTCGGAACTTCACCCGATACGACGATATCACCAATCCGCAGCGCGGGGTCAAGCGCCCCGCAAAAACCGACACTAAGGATTCGGTCCACTACCATTCTGCGCTCCAGTGCGCGCGTCACCAGTCTCGGTCCGGGACCGTTGGCGACCAAAAAACAATGGCCGTCTTTCCACGCGGCCTCCCGCGAAAACGCCGCTTCGGGCCATGGCAGAGCGCGCACGTCACCGGCTCGTTTGAGGATTCCTTCGAACTCGCGAGCTTCCGCCGCAACCATAAGCCAGTTGACCATCACCCCTCAGCAGTAACCGTTCTCCTGAAACCAGACTACAGCGCGACGAAGGGCGTCCGCCGCCGTCCCTGGGGAATACCCTAGCGCGTGCGCGGCCTTATCGTGACGCACCCACATCTTCTTTCGCGACATCCGCACGGCGTCCAGGGGAGCACGCGGCTCTTTTCCGGTTACCTCCGCCCAGGCCGTGGACGCGACGCCCGCTGCGTACGCAATGGCGTAGGGGATCTGGACAGTGGGTGCTTTCCGTTCCAGAATGCCGGCCAGCGCCTGGAGGATCTGCTCGAGTGTCATGTTTTCCGAGCCCAGGATGTAGCGCTCCCCCGGCCTGCCGCGCTCGCATGCCGCCAGATGCCCGCAGGCTACGTCCCGTACGTCCACCACGTTGAGGCCTGTGTCCACAAAAGCCGGGATCGCCCCGCGCACGAAGTCCACGACGATTTTGCCCGTAGGCGTGGGTTTGAAGTCGTGATCGCCCAGCGGCGCCGTAGGGTTCACGATCACCACCGGGAATCCTTCTTTTGCATATTCCAGAGCCACCTGCTCGGCCAGAAATTTCGAACGCTTGTAGGGACCCTGCATGTCTTCAAGACGGGCCGGGCAATATTCATCGCCGGTGCCCTCCGGGGGGATACCGATGCATCCAACGGTGCTGGTGTAGACGAACCGCTCGACCCCGGCGCGGCGCGCTGCTTCGAGCATCGCCCGGGTGCCATCGACATTGGAACGGTACATCTCCTCCGGCTCGCGCGTCCACAAACGATAGTCCGCAGCCACGTGGAAGACCACCTTGCAGCCTTCTACGGCGCGCTGGAGCGATGCGGGATCGCGCAGGTCACCTTGAACAACCTGGGCTTCGGACAGCTCACGAAGCCTCGCGGGATCGCGCGCCAGAGCACGTACGGTATGGCCGCGATCGAGCAGCGCGCGCGCTACGTGCCAGCCGACGAAGCCGGTGGCTCCGGTGACGAGCGTGGGTTTCACGAAAGGTTTAGCCCAGCAGCCAGCTTAGCGTTTTGAACGGATCGCTGAGCTTGGCGTTGATGCCGTAAGCCGAGGATGGCTCGTAGCCGCAATGCACCATGCATTGGTCGCAGCGAGGGTCGTTCCCCGACCCGTAATTCTCCCACGGCGTCTTGGTCATGAGATCCTCGAAGGTCTCATGATGGGCGTCGGTAATCAGATAACACGGGCCTTTCCAGCCCTTGACGTTGTAAGTCGGATTACCCCAGGCGGTGCAGGGAAGATCGCGGTCGCCCTTAAGGAAGTCCATGTACACCGGCGACGAGACCAGTGGGAAGCGTTTGGCGATCTTGTCAATATCCTTGAACTTCTCGTAGATATCCTCGCGTGTCATGAAGATTTCCTGATCGTTCACCGAGGAATATCCGTAGGCCGGCGAAATGGTGTGCCCATCTACCTTAAACTGCGCCAGGAACGTGTACAGCTCCTCGATCTCGTTCATATCGGTTTCGCGATACACCGTGGTGTTGGTGAACACCTTGAATCCATTTTCCTTGGCGATGCGAATCCCCTCAATAGCGGCTTTGAACACGCCCGGACGTTCCACCGCCAGGTCGTGATTCTTCTCCATGCCGTCCAGGTGAACGTTTAAGACCAGGCCCGGGTCCGGTGTGAATTCCTTAAGCCGCTTGGCGATGAACATGCCGTTGGTGCACAGCTGGATGTACTTGCCGCGCTTGAGAATCTCCTGGCAGAGTTGGGGCAGTTCCGGATAAAGGAACGGTTCGCCGCCGCAGATGGAGACCATCGGAGCGCCGCATTCGTCCACCGCGGCGAGGCACTGTTGCAAAGTCAGCCGCGAGCTGATGGACGTTTCGTATTCGCGAATGCGCCCGCAGCCGGTGCAGGTAAGGTTGCAGGCGTGCAGCGGCTCCAGCATCATCACCAGCGGAAAACGTTTGCTCAACATCGGATGCGGCTTGCGATCCGCGCGAGCAGCCGGAATCTGCGCATGCACTATGCGGAAGGGGTTCTTCGCATCTTCGGTATGGCTCAGGTTCTTCTGCCACTCGGGGCGCGGCCGCAGCTTATTCTTGGCGATGTAGGTCGCCATGCTGGCCGCCTGGGTAATCGGAAATCTCATAACTGGGTTGCTCCTCTGGCTTCCCGGTAGGCTGCCAGCGCCAGGATCGGGAAGGAATGCCGGTAAAGATGGTATTGCAGATAAAAGACGCCCGGGAATCCGGTGCCGGTAGATAAGTGCTCATCCCAGCCGCCTTCGCTGCGCTGGGTTTCGATCAGATACTCGATGCCCTTGTGGAGGCTGCTGCTGGTGGTGTCGCCTCCCGCAATGAGTCCCAGCACAGCCCAGGCCGTCTGGGAGGGCGTGCTGCCGTCAGGTGTGAACGTACCGTTGTTGTAGCTGGCGCAGCTCTCTCCCCAGCCGCCATCGGCGTTCTGGATGGAGCGCAGCCATTCTCCGGCGCGCAGGATAAAGGCTTCCCGGTCACTTTCGCCCGAGGCCCGCAGTCCGCGCAGAGACAGGTACGTGCCATAGATGTAATTGACGCCCCAGCGTCCGTACCAGCTTCCGTCGGTTTCCTGGGTCCGTTTGAGGAATGCCACGCCACGCCGCACGGCCTCGTGGCTATTGGGAACACCGCATGCGGCCAGAGCCTCCAGCACGCGTCCGGTGATGTCCGGACAGGTGGGGTCGAGCATCGCATTGTGATCCGCAAAGGGTACGGTGCTCAGAAAATTCCAGTTGTTGTCGACATCGAAGGCGGCCCATCCGCCGTCCGAGCCTTGCATCGCCAGGAGCCAGTTAATGGCCCGCTGGCGGGAGGCCTTCTGCGCTTCCGGGTCGGTGGCAGTGGATTGCGAAAGAGCCAGGAGCACCTGCGCGGTGTCATCGATATCGGGATACCACTCGTTGGCGAACTCGAAATACCAGCCGGACGGCTCGACGTTCGGGCGCTTGATGCTCCAATCTCCCTTGTGCCGCACTTCCTTCGCAAGCAGCCAGTCGGCTGCGGGCGTCAGAGCATGCGCCGGCAAGCATCCTGATTGTCCTAGAACATGCACCGCGATGGCCGTATCCCACACCGGCGAATAGCAGGGCTGAAAGAAGAATCCGCGATGATCGTCGATCATCAGGTTCATGAACTGGCGGGTGGCTTCCTGAACGTCGGGATGATCGGGAGGATATCCCAGCAGATCCAACGCCATCACCACGTACATCATCGAAGGGTAAATGGCGCCTAATCCATCGGAATGGCGCGTTCGCGCGAGAATCCACTGCTCGGCGCGGCGGATGGCGCGGGTCCGCAAACTACGTGACCCATGCCGTTCCCACAATTTCAGCAGCCGGTCCGCGACGAAGAAAAAATTGCCCCAACTCAGGATCTTCTCCCGGTCCACAAATGCCAGAGGAACGCCCGGCACGAACAGTTCCTCGACCGTAAATCCCGCGGGCACCGGCCGGCGAGGATTCATGGAGTGCAGGATCGACAGCGGCGTGACGATGGCCCGCGTCCAGGACGACATTTCGTAAATCAGGTTGCCGGCCAGGTTCAGCTCGGGCGGAATGGACGGCGTGTGCTCGCGCGGATACAGGCTGAACAGGCTAAGGTTGATTTTGACGTAGCTGTTGGCCGCTTGCAGACCGCCGAGGGCCAGGATACGTTCTCTCAGCCGCACCAGGCTGGAATCGTTCGAGTCGAGCCTGGCATCGCCTAGTCCAGCGAGCTTCAGAGCAACGTACGCCTTGATGCTGGCGCTGACTTCAGACGGTCCCTTTTCGTAAATACTAAATCCGCCATCCGGCAGCTGGCGGGCTAGAATGGACCGCACGGCTTTATTGACAAGCCCGCGCGTGGGCGGATTCCAAACGCCTTCCTTAGGCGGATGACGCCACAGCTCCAGCAGGATGAAGTCGGATTCGAGCGTGGTGTCGGCGGTCAGTTCCCCGCACCAGTAGCCTTCGCCCGCCCGGCGGCTGAGCAGGTATTCGACTGCGCGGCGCAACGTCCCGGAAGACGCCGGCAGCAGGGTGTCCGCAATTTGCAGACTGGGGCTGCTCATACCCGTGCAACGGTTTGTAATTGCACCGTACGCGTCAGCTCGGCAGGCAGGTTGAAGCGCACGTCCTCTTCCTTAACTTCCATCTCTTCCAGTTGGGCGAAGCCCCGCTGCTGGAGAAATTCCACCAGTTGCTCGACCAGATTTTCGGGCGCCGATGCACCGGCCGTCACTGCCACCGTCTTGATATCGTCCAGCCACGGTTGCTGGACCTCCGTCAGATCGTCTACCAAGTATGCCGGCACGCCCATCTTCTCGCAAACTTCCACCAGACGACGCGAATTGGAGCTGTTCTGCGAACCGACCACCAACAGCAGCTCGCACAGCGGAACTACCGCCTTGACGGCCACTTGCCGGTTTTCAGTGGCATAGCAGATATCCTGCGCCGCCGGTCCCTGAATCCTAGGAAACTTCTCTTTAAGACGCACCACGATGTCCCGGGTTTCATCCAGGCTCAGGGTAGTTTGCGTGATGAAAGAAACGCGCTCCGGATCGGCCACCTCCAGGCGGTCCACATCTTCCACGGTCGATACCAGTGCGGTGGATTGCGGCGCTTCGCCCAGCGTGCCGATCACCTCATCGTGATCCTTGTGCCCGATCAGAACGATGGTGAAGCCCTGGCGCGCGAACTTCACCGCTTCCAGGTGGACCTTGGTCACCAAAGGGCAGGTCGCGTCGATCACCTTGAGGTTCCGCTGGCGGGCCTGGGTCCGCACTTCGGGCGAGACGCCGTGGGCGCTGAAGATGACGCGCGCTCCCGCCGGTACTTCGACCAGCTCCTCCACGAAGATGGCCCCCAGCGCGCGAAGCTCCTCCACCACGTGGCGGTTGTGGACGATTTCCTTGCGGACGTAGATGGGCGCCCCATACATGTTCAGGGCGATCTTTACCACGTCGATCGCGCGTACCACCCCGGCGCAGAAGCCTCGCGGACGCAACAAGATAATCTTCTTCCCCGCGGCGGACATAGGGGTGGAGGACATAGTCAGATTATAACAACTCAGCTTCAACAGGCGAACGGCCGGCGTTGTTAGTTAATAAAGCTTAACACCGCCGGTCAAACTTCCAGAATTACTGGCATGATCAGCGGACGCCGCTGGGTTTGCTTGTTCAGGAACCGCTTCAGATCCGTGCGGATCTTTTCCTGCATCACGCCCCAATCGCCGCGCTCCTCGACGGTCGAGGATTCCAGAGTCTTCAGGACCACCTGGCGGGCTTCCTTCATCACTTCCGCGCTGTCCTCGGTAGACATAAAACCGCGGCTGACGATTTCGGGCAGGCCTTCGCAGCGCCCGGTGCTCTTGCTGATGGCGATGACCGGCAGCACAAATCCATCCTCGGAGAGGTGCCGGCGGTCGCGGATCACGAACTCCTCCACCACCTCGTCCAAGGTGCCGGAATCGATGCACACGCGGCCGACCTGGACATCCTCGCCTTTACGCGCTCCATGGTCGTCGATTTCCAGCGTATTGCCGGATTCGAGAATGAACGTATCTTTCAGGCCTGAGTGGCTCAAATGCTGGGCCAGCTGAGCGTGCTTCGCAAGTTGCCGGTATTCGCCATGCACTGGCACGAAATACTTGGGGCGAACCAGATTCAGCACCAGGCGCAGCTCCTCGGCGCTGCCGTGACCGGAGACGTGAATGGGAGGATTCATGGTGCCGTAAACCACGTCGGCTCCACGCCGCGAGATATGGTTGATCATCCGGTAGATGGCTTTCTCGTTCCCTGGGATGATGCGGGCGCTGAGCGCGACGGTATCGCCGCGCTCGATGGACAGATGCTTGTGGTTATCGACCGCGACCCGTGAGAGGGCGGACATCGGCTCGCCCTGGGTCCCGCTGACCATGGCCACCACCTTGTTGGGCGGCAGTGACATGGCGTCCTGCGGGCGCAGCAGCACGCCATCGGGGATCGTAAGGAGACCCAGATCGTGCGCGATTTCGGTGGTGTTGGTCATGCTGCGGCCGAAAAATGCCACTTTACGGCCGTACTGATGCGCGAAATCCAGGATCTGCTGGAGACGGTGAATGGAGGAACTAAAGCAGGAAATGACCAGGCGGCGCGGCGAGCGCACGAACAGGTCCTCCAGGCGCGGGCCCACGGCGCGCTCGCTTTCGGTGTATCCGGGACGATCCACGTTGGTCGAGTCCGATAGCAGCAGCAGCACCCCGCGCTTGCCGTATGCGGCCAGCGTGTGCAGATCGAACAGGAGGTTGTCGGTGGGGGTGGGATCCACTTTGAAATCGCCGGTATGGATGATCACGCCCAGCGGAGTGGTGATGGCCAGCGCCACGCAGCTTACCAGAGAGTGAGTGACGTGGACGAATTCGATGGAGAACGGTCCCAGCTCCAGACGGTCGCCGGGCTTGACCGTATTGAGCTTGACGTCGTCGGCCATGTGATGCTCTTCGAGACGACGCTCCACCAGCGCCAGCGTAAAGGCGGTCCCGTACACCGGCACCGAGATCTTCTTCAGCAGAAACGGTACGCCCCCGATATGGTCTTCGTGGCCGTGTGTCAGAACCACGGCGCGCACATGGGACGCGTTCTGTTCGAGATATGTGAAATCGGGCGTGACGATATCGACGCCCAGGAGTTCGTCGTCCGGGAACATCATCCCGGCGTCCACTACGATGATGTCGTCGCCGTAGCGGATGGCCATGGAGTTCATCCCGAACTCGCCCAGGCCGCCCAGCGGAATGATCTTTAGTTTTTGATCGGACAAGTCTCAAGCGTAACAACTTTTGTCGCGCCCAGACTTCTATTCCTGCCGCAGGGCTGTCAGGGGATCGATTTTAGCCGCGCGCCGGGCCGGCACATAACTGGCAACGAGTGTTACGACGCCGAGCAGAGCCGCCACGGCGAGATAGACCCAGGGATCGTTCGGCTGCACCTGAAACAGCATGCTGGTCAGCATTCGTGTGCCGGCGGCCGCGGCCGCCAAACCGAGGGCTAAGCCGAGACTCCCACAGATGAGCGCTTGCCGGAGGATGAGCCGGAGAACGGAGCCCGTGCTGGCGCCCAGGGCCATCCGCAGGCCGATCTCATTCGACCGCTGGCTCACGGCAAATGCCATCACGCCATAGACACCCGCCATGGCCAGACACACGGCCAGTCCCGCGAAAATGCCGAACAGCAGAGTGCGAAATCGGGGTGCAGCCACGTTCTCCGAAAGCGTGGCATCCATGGTCGTGAACTTCATGGGGACATCCGGCGAAGTCTCCTGCGCCAGGCGCCGCAGTGTTTCTTCAAGCGCGATGGGATCGCCAACGGTCCGCGCGACAACGCTCAAAGTATTCCCGTTGAATAAATGCTGCCGGTACGTCATGTAACATTCCGGCTTCGGTTCGTCCGCAGGCCCGGACTGCCGCACATCGCCGACCACGCCGATGATGGTCATGCCCTGCAACTTGTCGTAGGGACAGAAAATGGTCCGGCCGATCGGGTCCTGATCGGGAAACGATCTTCGCATTAGGGCCTCGTTGACCAGGGCGACCAAGGGTTTTTCGGCGGTATCGCCCTCGCTGAAATCGCGGCCCATCTTCAATGGAATCGCCAGCGCGGCCAAGGTGCCCGGAGCAACGACAGAAAGGACCGCGTTGGGAGCGCTGGTCCAATCCGGCTGAGACGGCAGGTGATCCACGAAATATCCACCTGATGACTCGATATGTCCAGGGGGGGCCATCGTTGCTCCGGCGGAGAGCACGCCGGGAGTCCTCGCAATCTTGGGAAGGAGATCCTGAAAGAATCTGCTGATGTCCTGCGTCGACGCTGCCGGTATAGTGGCCCGCATGACCAGCACGTTTTCCGGGCGAAACCCCAGGGCGACCCTGTGCAGAGCGATGAAGCTCTTGATCAGCAAAGCCGATCCCGAAAGAAGCACGACGGCCATTGCGATCTCGCCGACCACCAGCAGCCCGCGCATGCGGATGATTCCGCCGCCGACCACCGATTTCGCCGCGGACTGTTTCAGGGCCTCGTTCAAGTCAATTTGGGAGGCGTACATCGCGGGGACCAAACCGAACAACAAGCTGGTGAGAATCGAAACACCGATGGTGAATGCCAACACCCACCGATCGACTGCAACTTCCGTCAATCGGGGCATTCCTGGCGGAGCCACCGCCACCAGCGCCGCCGATCCCCAATAGGCGAGCAGCAGGCCCGCCGCGCCCGCGACGATCGCCAGTAGCAAGCTCTCAGTGATTAGTTGCCGTATGATCCGCCGCCGGCTCGCTCCGAGCGCCGCGCGAACAGCGATTTCGCGGGTGCGGGCAGTTGCTTTGCCCAACAGCAGGGTCGCCGTGTTGGCGCAGGCGATCAAAAGCACTATAGTCACCGCTCCCAATAAGAGGTAGAGCGTGAGGCGAACATCCCCGACCATCTTGTCGCGCAGCCTCTTGACTCCGACGGTCCGATCCTTATTGGCTTCAGGATATTGCTGTTCCAGCCGCCGGGCGATGATCGTCATCTCGGCTTGCGCGCTTTCCAGAGGAACGCCAGGTTTCAGGCGCCCGACCGCAAGCCAGTTTTGCCCTTCGCGGTCTTTCATGTCTTCGGTGCCTATATTTCGAGGGACCCACAGATCGGTGTCGTCCGGAAACCTGTAGCCGGGAGGCAGGACACCAACGACCGGTAGGGCCCGGCCATAGACGCGGATGGTCTGTCCGAGGGCGTGCGGATCGCCTGCAAAATGGCTTTGCCAATACGCGTAGCTAATCATTGCGGCCCCGCCACTTCCGGGCTTTCCTTCTTCCGTTGTGAAGAAGCGTCCCAGGACTGGCTCAACATCGAACACCTGAAAGAATTCGGGGCCTACTTGGGTGCCTCGCGCATACTCCGCTGTGGCGCCTGCGGTCGCTGGTATTTCCCGGCCGTTATAGTAAGCCATCGCCTCGAAGGAGGAACTCTGATCGTGCCAGTCCTGAAAGTTCGGGATCGAGATTTGCTCGTCGAGCGAGGTCTGCGCAGCGTTTGCCGAACCTGCAATTACACGCGTGGAGAGCGTTACAATTCGCTCCGGGTCGCGATACGCGAGCGGCTTCAGCAGGACGGCATTGACGACGCTAAAGACCGCCGTGTTCGCGCCGATGCCGAGCGCCATGATCATCACGGCGAGGGTGGTAAAGCCCGGACTACGGCGCATGGACCGTCCGGCGTAGCGAAGATCGCGTGAGAGATCGTCGATGAAATTCACGCGGCGCGCATCACGGCTTTCTTCCTTGCTCTTCGCGATTGCACCCATCGCACGCCGCGCGGCGTAGCGCGCTTCTTCCTGATCGAGGCCGGATCTCAGCCCCTCCTCGATCTCACGTTGCAAATGCTCCTGGAGTTCTTCTTCGAGTTCTAGGTCGACGCGCTCTCTGTTGAACACGGACTGCAGTATCAGTCGAAGTTGTGTGAGCCAGCGCGACATCGCGTGTCATCCTGTCCGCACGATTGCGGAAATAGCCCCCGAGAGGCGCTCCCAATTGGCTGCCTCTTCCGTGAGGGCTTTGCGTCCAGCGCGGGTGAGCGAGTAGTATTTGGCGCGGCGATTGGTATCGGAAATCTTCCACTCGGATTCGATCCAGCCCTGCTGCTCCAGCTTGTGCAACGCCGGGTAAAGCGCGCTCTGGCCGACCTGCAGGATCTCACTCGACATCTGCCGGATCCGATACGCGATGGCCCACCCATGCATCGGCTCGAGGGCGACGATTTTCAAGATAAGCAGGTCCAGCGTTCCTTGCACGAGGTCCGTGGGTTTACTCATGACACTGCTTACCTCAGTTACTGACAGAAGTATGCCTGAGGGGGCTGGCTGTGTCAAGAGTGAGTTTTATCAGCGGGGAATTTCGCGGCCCAGGTAGCGGGAAACCGCCGACCAAAGCTCGTTGGCGTCGATGGGCTTGGACAGGAATGCCTGCATGCCGATGGCCCGGCATTGCTCGCGCACCTGATCCGAGCAACTGGCGGTGAGCGCGAGAATCGGAATTTCCTTATACCCGGCCATCTGGCGGATTTGAGCGGCTGCCTCCAATCCGTTGATGTCAGGCATTTGGAGATCCATAAGGATCAGGTCGTAATGTTTGCGCGCCACGGCCTGGAGCGCTTCGCGTCCCGACGCTACACAATCCACATTTTTGAGCCGCCGCTGCAGGACGTGGCGCAGCACCGTGATGCCGATCGGATCGTCTTCGACGGCTAGCACGGCCGGACCGAGGTCGGCCACGCGGAACGTCTGGCCTTCGGCTGCTGTGGGACGCCGCAGTGGGACTTTGAGGGCAAAGGTGGATCCTACCCCCGGCTGGCTTTCGACCAGAATCTGCCCGCGCATCACCTTGGCCAGCTTGTGCGCCAACGCAAGGCCCAGGCCCAGTCCCGGGTAGGCGCGGGCCAAGCCGCTCTCGCCAGGCTGAAAGGATTCGAAGATGTTGCAAAGTTTTTCGGGGGGAATGCCGACTCCGGTATCGCGGACTTCCGCCACCAGCAGGTCGGGTGCCGTTCGCATGGACACGTGCACGTCGACCGACCCGGTATGCGTGAACTTGATGGCGTTGTTGACCAGGTGTCCCAGCAGTTCGCGCAAGCGCGAGGCGTCGCCGATCAGCGTCTCCGGCAGGGCGGCATCCAGCGTCAGCCGCAGTCGCAGCTGCTTGACTTCGGCCTTGGGACGCTGCGGCGACAGGGCCGCCTCCAGCATCTCTTTCACGCTGAACTCGATTTCCTCCAGGCTGATCTGCCCGGCCTCCAGAGCGGCGTATTCCAGACTGGAGTTCAACAGCTCGGACAGCGATTCGGCGCATAGCCGGGCTGCATTCAGGTAATCGCGCTGCTCTTCGTCGATGCCGGTTTCAAGGAGCAGGTCAAGCATACCAATGACGCCGCTCAAGGGAGTGCGGATCTCGTGGTTCAGACTGGCCAGGAAGGCGCCCTTGACCTGATCGAGGTGAGGACGCTCGATCTGCGGACGATCCGGCTGCCCAAGCTGCAATTCGGGCGTCGATATCCCCGCGGTCTGCGTCTCACCCGGCTGAGCTACGTGAACAACCATGCCAAGTTGTTACGTCGGCAGTTCCTTAGGCGAAGTTTAGGGGTTTATCGTAGAACCTGCGACGCCAACGTTAAGGTTTTTTCCCTGGCGCCGCCGGTTTTTTATCGGTTTTGGCCGGCTCTGGTTTAGGTTGATCTACCTCGTCGCCGAAGGTGATGCTGCTGGTGGCGCCAAACTTCTTATAATCTTCGTAGCGAACGGTTTGCTTGATGCGCTGGTCGTATTCCGGGAAATGGAGGGTAGCATTCGCGATGGTGTAGGTGGGGAACCAGTACTTGCCGTCGATCTGCTCCCGGTAGGTCTCGAACTTGGGGTAGGCGTTCCCTTTCTTGAAGACGCCGGTGCCGCGCCCGTAAGTCTTGACGATCTGGAGGTCGCGGTCGTCTACCCACACAATCCCCTCGAAGTAGCGCTGGCCCGGGTCGACCTTCTTGGGCTTCACGGCGAACGCATAGCATCCGATCTCGTCAAGCTTTTCCCTGCCCAGGTAGCGGATCAGGTATTTCGGCAGCTCGGCGGTGGTCAGCACGAAAGGCTGGACGCTGCGCAAGTCCTCCAGATCTTCGGGGGTGAGCAAAATATTGTGCAGCGTCGAAACCGGCGCGCGCACTACTTTCTCGCTGCGCTTGCCGGCCGTATCGAAGACAATATCCGAAACGGTTTCCCACTTGCCACTGGTTTGTCCGGAGGGTTCCAGTTCCTGGATGCGGGCAGTCTGGTGATAGGTGTAGCTCTCGCGTGCCTTGGCGAACTCGGCTTCCTTGGCGGCAAACTTTTGGATGATCTCGTCGATCTGCGCCGGCGACGGATCCGGCGCATCCGCGGCAAGCAACAGTCCGGCCGTTCCAAGAATCATCAGGCCGAATACGCGCATGGAAGTCTCCTTCTTTGTTAGACGAACATCGCTACGGGCGGTTACCCAGTAATTGCTTGGCGATGGTCAAGCGCTGCATGTTGCTGGTACCTTCGTAGATCCGGCCGATTTTGGCGTCGCGATACAGCTTTTCGACCGGGTAATCCTTGGTAAAGCCCACGCCACCCAGTACCTCGACGGCTTTCGAGGCGACTCTTTCAGCTACTTGTGACGCGTAATACTTGCACATGGCAGCTTCCATCAGATACGGCTGTCCTGCATCTTTGAGCCGGGCTGCGTTATAAACCATCAGGCGGGCGGCTTCCACTTCCACCGCCATCTCCGCTAATTCGAATTGTACTCCCTGGAATTCCGCGATCGGCTTGCCGAACTGTTTGCGCTCGCGGGCATAGTCGATGGCGTGGCCCAGCGCGCCTTCGGCCAGGCCGGTCATTTGCGCGCCGATTCCGATGCGGCCCTGATTCAGCGTTTCGATGGCGATCTTGTAGCCTTGCCCGACCTCGCCGATGACGTTGGCCTTGGGCACGCGGCAATCGTCCAGGATCAGCTCGCAGGTGGAGGAGGCGCGGATACCCAGCTTGTCCTCCTTCTTACCTACCGCAAACCCGGGGAAATCGCGCTCGATCAGGAACGCCGTAATGCCTTTATATCCTGCCTCGGGATTAACTGTGGCGAACAGCAGGAATAAACTTGCTTCAGCCGCGTTGGTGATCCACAGCTTTCGGCCGGTGACGCGATATTCATCTCCGGATGCCACTGCTCGCGTGGCCAATGCAAACGCATCTGACCCGGAGCCCGCTTCCGACAAGGCATAACTTGCGACCGCGTCCTGGGCGGCACGAGGCAGCCACTGCCTCCGCTGGGCATCATTTCCCCAACGCATAAGTGCGTTGTTGAATAGCGTGTTTTGCACATCTACGATCACGGAAGCCGAAGGGTCCACCTTGGCCAGCTCTTCGATGGCGATGATGGCATGAAAAAAAGACCCGCCTTGCCCGCCATATTCTTCCGGGACGTCAACGGCCATGAGCCCCAGCTCGAACAACTCGGCTATCAGTTCTTTGCGGAAAACGCCCGCGTCATCCATGGCGCGCACGTGCGGAGCCAGACGCTCGGCGGCGAAACGCCGGACCGAAGCCTGAAACATGGATTCTTCTTCGCTGAGTTGGGTCAGCGGCGCGGCGGCGACGTGCTTGTCGGCAGCCAGCATCATCTTGATTGTACGACTTGTATATTGAGGGAGTGACTAACTGGAAAGCATTGGCTGCCGCTGCGGAGCCGCCCGTACCTGAGGACCTGTTACCGGACGTGCTCCCGGCGCTCGAGAAGCTGGAAGCAGCGTTCCGGGTGTTGGAACAGGGGATCCCAGCGGAGACTCTTCTCTGGAGCGGATTTGAGGACGCAGCGTGACCATCCAGGAGATCGGCGCCGCGTTGCGCAGCCGTAAAATCTCCGCGCGCGAGCTGACGGAAGAGACGCTGCATCGTATTGCCGGGGCGAATCCACGTCTGAATGCTTTTATTACGGTTACCGAAGCGGCGGCAAGGTCGCGCGCCGCGGTATTAGACGACGAACTCGCGCGCGGCATCGACCATGGTCCGCTGCACGCCATCCCGATCGCGCACAAGGACAACATCTTCACCCGGGGCGTTCGAACCACCGGCGGATCGAAGATCTTCGCGGACTTTATCCCGGACCAGGACGCGGCGATCGCCAGCCAGCTGAACGACGCGGGCGCTAACGTGATCGGCAAGACCGGACTCCACGAATTCGCATATGGCATCACCTCCAACAATCCGCACTTCGGGGCGATTCGAAATCCCTGGGATTTGGAGCGCATTCCCGGCGGATCGAGCGGCGGATCGGCTGCCGCGGTGGCCGCGCGACTGGTGCCTTTGGCAACGGGTACGGACACGGGAGGGTCGATTCGCATCCCGGCGTCGTTCTGTGGCGTGGTGGGGCTCAAGCCAACTTACGAGCGGGTAAGCCGCAAGGGTGTGATGCCGCTCGGACTGACTCTGGATCACGCGGGTCTTTTGGCGGGCACGGTAAGCGATGTTGCACTGGCGTTCCAGCTGATCGCGAAGCATTCGAGCGGCTACGTCCCTGTTTCCCATGCAGATCATCGTGGTATGAGTATGGGCGGCATGCGCATCGGCGTGCCCGAGAACTTCTTTGTGGAGCGTATTGCGCCGGATGTCATGTTGTCGTTCCGCGCGGCCGTTCAGACGGCGGCGGCGTTGGGGGCCCACGTTACTGAAATTAAGCTGCCGGATTGTGAGGCGCTCAACGTGATCGGGCGCATGGTGCAACTTTCAGAAGTGTCAACGCTGCTGGCACGTTACCTCGATCGGCGCAGTGAAATCGGGCGCGACATCGTAGTGCTGCTGGAACAAGGCCGGCTGATTCCGGCGATCGATTACTTGAACGCGCAGCGGGTCCGCACTCTGCTCGCTCGGGAGTTTTCGAAGATCTGGAAACACCTCGATTGCCTGATGACGCCGGCGACGCCAATGACGGCTCCCAAGATTGGAGAGATGAGTGTCGCCTGCGGCGGGTCCACGGAGGACGTTCGCACTGCCGCGACCCGGCTGACGCGGCCATTCAACGTGCTGGGATGGCCGGCGCTGGCGCTGCCCTGCGGCTTTTCGAACGCGGGCATGCCGGTCGGATTGCAGCTGGTAGGTCCTCCGCAGCAGGAAGACTCGTTGCTGCAAACCGGAGCGGCATTGGAAGATGCCTTCGGACTTGCCGAGCGGCGCCCGAGTTTTTAGTCGGGCAATTGTTCGGGCGGCTCGGGCAACCAGAACGTGAGCACCAGAGCCAGCAGATACACCGCGACCCCGACCACGGCGGCAGCGTAGGCCAGTTGCGCGCCCGGCAAGACCGCGGGCATGACTGCGGCGAGATGCGTGGTGACGAAAGAGGCGGACGTCCCCAGCATCCGGCCGCCTACGTTCGCGGCGAAGCCTTCTCCCGTTCCGCGCAGATGCAGTGGATAGATGCGCGGCATGTAATTTCCCAGGAACGTGAGTTGTGCAACGGTGAAAAACCCGGCCACAAACACGCCTGTTCGGAATAGCTCGAGACTGGTCGTACCTGTATAGGTAAAAACGATCGCTGTAATCACCAGGCCGGGAATCAGGAACAGCCGCAGCAGGGTACGGCGACTGACGATCAGCAGACCAAAACTCGCGATAGCGAATCGGCCGGCGAGGCCTCCGAGCTCCTGCGTGGTCTGAACGCCCGCAGTCGCCTGTCCGCGCTGGGATGTGGGAAGTTGCCGGATTTCAGGCAGTCCCGCGGCGATCTGCGGCGATTGCTGTATGGTCCCGAAGGCCGCTCCATAGGCGCAGGCGAACAGCAGGGCGGTGACAATGGTGCTGCGGCGAAACTCAGGCCGGAAGAGTTCGGCGACGCTCGGCCGCTTGAGCGTCCCCTCGGACCGCCGCTGCTGCCATAGCGGAGATTCCGGCAAGAAAGGACGAATGAGCATCAGAGGAATCGCGGGTGCGACGCCCGAGATCAATGTGTACCGCCACGCTGAGTGTGCGCCGTAAATCGCCGGGAGATCCGCGCCGTAGCGATTGGCGAGATAGAATGCGCCGGCCACCAGCGCTCCGCCCATAGAAGAGAACAACTGAGTGTAGCCGAGCACAGCCTCGCGTATTTTCGGCTCGGGGAATAATTCGGCGAGCCATGCCACGGCCGCGATGAATTCGACGCACAAGCCGGCGAAGCTCAGCGCGCGAAACAGAAGCAGGGTTTCCATGCGCGTCGACATTCCCGCGGACACGGCCGACACCGTATAAAGCAGGATGCTCCAGACCAGGATGCGCCGCCGGCCAAAACGATCCGCCATGTAGCCTCCCCACAACCCGCAAAAGCCGCCCACCAGAGGCGGGATCCAAAATAACAGACCGGTCCAGTAGCGGTAATCGGCAGTCCCCGGCGAGAATCCGCCGAGTTCCATGACGGCAGGCTGCAATACGAGCGGAGCCACCAGGACTTCGTAAATATCGAACAGGAATCCGAGCGAGGCCATGGCGCAGATCGTCCACTTTATGGGGTTGGATATGTGGATCGGATTGGAGATGCGCGAGGAGTCGGGCATGGAACACGTCAGGCTAGCACATGCCGGCGTGTGGAAATTCTTCTCTTGGAGAGGCTGCACTGGCAGCAAGCCTGAAGTTGCAAATTGCGGCCGCAAGCAGGGAGCGATGGATGGTCCTACGTGATGCTACATTTGAGGAAGTCATGCAAAAAACCAGTGACGTTGCTGAACTGGCTGCGATCACCAAACGCATGCGGCGAACGGCGATCGAGATGATCACCGAGGCAGGCTCGGGCCATCCGGGCGGATCCCTCTCCGCGGCTGAAATTGTGACGACGCTGTTCTTCGATGTACTTCGGCACGATCCTGACAATCCAAAGTGGCCGGATCGCGACAGGTTTATCCTGTCGAAGGGGCACTGCTGCCCGATCCTCTACGCCGTCATGGCCGAATGCGGCTATTGCCCCAAAGATAAGCTGATGACCTTGCGTAAGCTCGGTTCCATGTACCAGGGGCATCCGGACGTGCGATTTCTTCCCGCGCTGGAGGCTTCGACAGGCTCCCTCGGCCTGGGACTCTCACTGGGACTGGGCATGTCGATCGCGGCGCGTCTGAATGGCGGCAAGTCGAGATCCTATGTGGTGCTGGGCGACGGTGAGAGCCAGGAAGGCCAGATCTGGGAGTCCGCCATGGCGGCGGGTTTCCTGCGCGTCGATAACCTGGTGGCGATTGTAGACTACAACCAGATCCAGCTGGACGGCTTCGTCAAGGACATCATGAGTCTGGAGCCGCTGGGCGATAAGTGGCGCAGTTTCGGATGGCATGTCGTCGAGGTTTATGGCCATGACATCGCGGCTCTGCAAAATGCCTTCGGCGAAGCGTCCTCGGAGAAAGGCAAGCCCACCTGCATCCTGGCTCACACTGTCAAAGGTAAAGGCGTGTCATTCATGGAGAACAATCCCAAATTCCACGGCACCGCGCCGACGCGCGAGGAGTGTGCCAAAGCTCTCCAGGAGCTGGCCTGATGCCTGCCAAAACTAAATATGCCCTGACGCTGGGCGCAGCCACGCGCGAAGCCTTTGGGAAAGCGCTGGTGGAGCTGGGACGGACGAATCCGAATGTGGTGGCGCTGGACGCGGATCTGTCCAAATCCACATACACGGCTGGATTCGCCAAGGAGTTTCCTGCC
>Ga0207695_10001379_pt1 | contig 41077 bp, 46 predicted proteins | sample KBSC54metaG_FD_184354 | JGI IMG/M metagenome (GOLD analysis project Ga0207695, IMG submission 184354) | Corn rhizosphere microbial communities from Kellogg Biological Station, Michigan, USA - KBS C5-4 metaG (SPAdes) (version 2) | ecosystem: Host-associated > Plants > Roots > Rhizosphere > Soil...
GGTCTCGGCCTCGAGCCTGGCCCGGTGCGCCTTCAAGGCCGCCACCCGGTCGAAGCCCTCGGCGTCCAGCACGCGCCCGATCTCCTCAAGCGAGAAGCCGAGCTCGCGGTGGAACAGGATCTGCTGCAGGCGCAGCAGCTCCTCGCGGCCGTAGTAGCGGTAGCCGTTCGCGCCGACGCAGGCGGGCTTGAGCAGCCCCACCCCGTCGTAGTGGTGCAGGGTGCGGACCGAGACGCCCGACAACCTCGCCACCTGCTTGACCGTATGCCCGCTCACGATCGTCCTTCCTCGTCGACGGCCGCTTGATCAGGCCTCACGGAGCGTGAGGGTCAAGCGCCCTCGAACCGGAAAAAATGAACCCGCGCGGCGCCGTAGTCCCGGGCGTCCAGCAGGGCGTAGCCGGGCGGCGCAGGATCCGGCTCGGCGGCGCCGCGCTCAAAGACGACGAGGGCGCCGGGCGCCAGCCAGCCGCCGGCGGCGAGGCGGTCCAGGGCCGTTTCGCCCAGGCCCTTGGCGTAGGGCGGGTCGAGGAAGGCCAGGTCGAAGGCCGGGCCGTCCGCGCCGGGGCGCGTCCCTAAGTCGGTGGCGTCGCGGCGGTGGACGCGGGTAGCGCCGAAGAGACCCATGGCTTCCACGTTCTCGCGGATCGCGCCCCTGGCCGCCTCGTCCGTCTCCACGAACAGGCAGAACGCGGCCCCTCGCGACAGGGCCTCGAAGCCCAGGCCGCCGGAACCGGCGAAGAGGTCGATGACGCGGGCGTCCCGCACGCCGGGCGACCAGGGCGCGTGCTCCAGGATGTTGAAGATCGCCTGCCGCGCGCGGTCGGAGGTGGGCCGCGTGGCCTGCTCCTTAGGCGCGGCCAGGGTCTTGCCGCGGAAACTGCCCGAGACGATGCGCATCGGCCTAGCGGCGCTTGGAGCCTGGCTTGGCGCCGGAGCGCCGCTTCGCACCGCCAGCCTTGGCGATTACCGGCCTGGGCTTCGGCTTGGCCCAGCCGGCCTTGTATTCCTTCTTCTTGGGCGCCTCGCCCGCAGTGGCGGCCGGGCCGCCTGACCGGTGCGCGGGCTTGGCCGCACGGCCCGCCTTGCCGGGGCGGCCAATCTCCACCGCGCCGCGGCGAGGCCCCGCGGCCACCTTGGTGGGCTTCTTCCACAGCGGCCGGTCGCCCTTGGGCAGGTTCTGCGGCGCGATATGCTGGGCGAGCTGTTCGCGGATCACCCGCGGGCCCACCTCCTCGACCTCGCCGGGCAGCAGGGTCCCCAGGGCGAAGGGGCCGTAGGCAAGGCGGATCAGCCGGTTCACCTTCAGGCCCAGCGCCTCCAGCACCCGGCGCACCTCGCGGTTCTTGCCCTCCGCCAGCACCACGGTGATCCACAGGTTCGCGCCTTGCGGCCCCTCCTTGGCCTTGTCCAATGTCGCCTCGATGGACCCGTAGTGGACGCCCTCCACGGTGATCCCCTTCTTCAGCGTGTCGAGCCGGGCCTGGGTCACCCGCCCCCGCGCCCGGGCGCGGTAGCGGCGCACGACGCCGGTGGCCGGCATCTCCAGCGCGCGGGCCAGGCCGCCATCGTTGGTGAGCAGCAGCAGGCCTTCGGAATTGATGTCCAGGCGGCCCACCGAGATCAGCCGCGGCAGGCCTGGCGGCAGGCGCTCGAACACCGTCGGGCGGCCCTGCGGGTCCTTGTGGCTGGTCACCAGGTCCACGGGCTTGTGATAGCGGAAGACGCGCGCGGGCTCCGCCTCGGTGACCACCTCGCCGTCCACCGTCAGGATGTCGCCGGGCTCCACCTTCACGGCCGGCGTCGTCAGCACCCGGCCGTTCAGCGCCACCCGGCCCGCCGCGATCAACCGCTCCACCTCGCGGCGGGACGCCACCCCGGCGCGGGCCAGCATCTTGGCCACGCGCGCCCCTTCAGAATTGGCGCCACCGACCTCGGGAGACGCGTCCGCGTGCGGCGCGCGGGCTTGACCGGAAGGGCGGGCGCCGGTTCGGTGCGGATCGTGGACCATGACCTTCGCACCATGCGCATCGCGCTTGATGCGGCGCAAGCCGCCGCCGGGGCGGGCGAGACGCCGGTGGGCGCCGTGGTGCTGGAGGAGGCCACCGGCAAGGTCATCGCGGTCGGCGCCAACCAGCCCATCGGGTCCCACGACCCCACGGCGCATGCCGAGATCGTCGCCCTTCGCGCCGCGGCCGCCAAGCTCGGCAACTACCGCCTGAGCGGCCTCACCCTGGTGGTCACGCTCGAGCCCTGCGCCATGTGCGCCGGCGCCATCAGCCACGCCCGCATCGGCCGCCTGGTGTTCGGCGCCGAGGACCCCAAGGGCGGCGCCGTCGTCAACGGCCCGCGCTTCTTCGACCAGCCCACCTGCCACTCGCGCCCCACGGTGGAGGGCGGCCTGCTGGCCGACGAGAGCGCCGCGATGCTGAAGGCCTTCTTTAGGGCGCGGCGCTAGGCCCTCTCCCTCTCGGCTTCGCCGGGGGAGAGGAGATCCCACGGCGACGCCACAGCCTCCTCTCCCCCGCGCAGCGAGAGGGAGAGGGTAGGGAGAGGGCGCGCTCGCGCTTGCCAACCGCCCGCGCCCGGTCGGAAGATGCCGCCCATAAATCCAAAAGGCATTCGGAGGTCACCATGGCGGGATTGCTGGACGGCAAGGTTGCGATCATCACGGGGGCCGGGAACGGCCTGGGCGAGGCCTACGCCAAGCTGTTCGCCAAGGAAGGCGCGGCGGTGGTGGTCAACGACCTGGGCGGCGCCCGCGACGGGACCGGGGCGGATGTCTCCGCCGCGCAGAAGGTGGTCAACGCCATTGAGGCGGCCGGCGGCCGCGCGGTGGCCAACGGCGACGACGTCTCCACCGTGCAGGGCGGCGAGAACATCCTGAAGGCCGCCCTCGACGCCTTCGGCAAGGTGGACATCCTGGTCTGCAACGCCGGCATCCTGCGCGACAAGACCTTCGCCAACACCTCGGAAGCCGACTGGGACGCGGTGATCAAGGTGCACCTGAAGGGGACCTACTGCTGCGCCTTGCCGGTCTGGCGCTATATGAAGGACCACGGCGGCGGATCGATGGTGCTGACCTCGTCCACCTCCGGCCTCTACGGCAACTTCGGTCAGGCCAACTACGGCGCCGCCAAGGCCGGCATCTACGGGATGATGCGGGTGATGGCCATCGAGGGGCGCAAGTACAACATCCGGGTCATGGGCCTGGCGCCCGGCGCCTACACCCGCATGACCTCCGACCTGCCCGGGCGCATCGGCAAGGAGCCGGACCCCATGAGCCTGCCGGAGAACGTGGCGCCCGGCGTGCTCTACATGGTCTCCGACCTCGCCGCCGACCATTCCGGCAAGGTGCTGGGGGTCTCCAGCCGCGGCGTCCGCGAGATCAAGATGCTGCAGACCGCAGGCTTCAGCCCGGGGCGGCCCTATACCGCCCAGGAGGTGGCCGAGCACGCCTCGGAGGTGTTCTTCCAGAACGCCGAGGAGCGGACGGCGCAGACGGCCTGAGGTCGCGGGCGCATCCGAACCGGCGCTCGGTGGCGACTAGCGGTTGGAAGACGGGCGCGGGGAAGGATCCATGACGGTCACCGACGGGGCGCTGGCGAGCCTGAGCGCTGTCCACAAGCGCTACGGCGACACCATCGCCCTGGCCGGCCTCGATCTTGAGGTGCGGCCGGGCGAACTGCTGTCCGTGCTCGGCCCCAATGGTGCGGGCAAGTCGACGGCCATTGCCCTGATGCTGGGCCTGCAGGCGCCGGACGCCGGTGAGGCGCGGCTGTTCGGCCGCTCGCCGCACGACCTCGCCGCCCGCCGGGGCGTCGGGGTGATGATGCAGGAGGTGGCCCTGCCCGACGCCCTTCGGGTGCGCGAGCTGGTGGACATGACCCGGGCCTACTATCCCGCCCCGCGGACGCTGGCCGAGACCATCGCCCTGGCGGGTGTCGAGAAGATCGCCGAGCGGCCCTACGCCAAGCTTTCCGGCGGCCAGAAGCGGCAGGCGCAGTTCGCCCTGGCCATCTGCGGCAACCCCCGCCTCTTGTTCCTCGACGAGCCCACCACCGGCCTCGATGTCACCGCGCGGGAGACCATGTGGACCACCCTGCGGGGCCTGGTGGCGGCGGGGACCTCGATCGTGCTCACCACCCACTACATCGAGGAGGCCCAGGCGCTGGCCACCCGCGTGGTGGTGATGGCCAAGGGGCGGCAGGTGGCTGCCGGCACCGTCGCCGAAATGCGCGCCCTGGTGTCGCGCAAACGCATCGAGTGCGCCACGGGCGTCAGCCGCGCGGTGATCGAAGCCTGGCCGGAGGTGACCGCCGTGGCCGCCGACGGCGCCCAAGTCTCGATCACCACCGCCGAGGCCGAAGCGGTGGTCCGCCGCCTGCTGGCCGCCGATCCGCACCTGGCCGAACTGGAAGTCCGCCGCGCCGGCCTCTCGGAAGCCTTCGCCGAGCTCACCCAAGACGCTGACCAGGACGCTGGCCAGCCGGAGGCCGCCTGATGACCGCGCTCAACGCCCCGCCCGTGCCCGCCATGCCCCTGGGCCGCGTCGTCGCCGCCTACCTCAGCGATGCGAAGTACGAGTCCCTCAGGCTGTTCCGGACGCCGGCCTTCTCGGTGCCCATCCTGGCCATGCCGATCCTGTTCTACAGTTTCTTCGGCGTACTGCTGAATGGTGGCGGCCACCGCCCGCCGGGGTTCGCCGACCAGATGTTCGTCGGTTGGACCGTCTATGGGGTGATGGGACCGGGCCTGTTCGGCTTCGGCATCCTGGTGGCGGTCGAGCGGAACATGGGCCTGCTCACCTTCAAGCGGGCGCTGCCGATGCCCACTGGCGGCTATCTCGCCGCGAAGCTGATGATGGCCTACGCCTTCGCCCTGGTGGTGATGGCCCTGCTGGTCACGGTGGGCTTGACGGCGGGTCATGTGACCTTGCCGCTCGCCAAGCTGGCCACCGTGGCCGCGGTGATGTCGCTGGGGGTCATCCCGGCCTGCGCCATCGGCCTCTTCATCGGGGCCTGGGCTCCCGCCTCCAGCGCCGGGGCCTTTGCCAACATCATCTACCTCGGCATGGCCTTCCTCTCCGGGCTGTTCTTCCCGCTGAGCGGCTTCCTGCACGACATCCGCGCCGTCTGGCCGACCTATCACCTGGCCCAGCTGGCGCGGGGCGCGGCGGGCATGCCGGCGGAGGGATCGCTCGCCACCCACGCCGGCGTGCTGGTGGCCACCACGGCGGTGCTGGTCCTGCTGGCGGCGCGAAAGCTCGCCCGCCGGGGCTAGGCAAAAGCCGCCAGCCGCGCGTCGAGGCCATCCCGCACCGCCGGCCATTCATGGGCCAGGACCGAGAAGACCACCGTGTCGCGGATGCGGCCGGTCCAGGTCACGCGGTCTTGCCTAAGCACCCCTTCCTGCATGGCGCCGAGCTTCGACACCGCCGCGCGGGATCGGGCGTTGATGGCGTCGACGCGGAACACCAACCGCCTGGCCCCGCAGTCGAAGCCGTGCCCCAGCATCAGCCGCTTGGCCGCCGGGTTCACCGCCCCGCCGCGCAGGTCCGGCCGATAGTAGGTGCCGCCGATCTCGGCGACGCCATTGGCCGGATCGATCCCGGAGTAGCAGGTGATCCCGCCGCAGCGGCCCTCCACCAACACGGCCATGGCGATGGTCCGGCCGGCGGCCACGTCCTCTGTCATCCGCCGCCACATCGGGTCGAAATGCTCGCCGGCCATGGAATAGGGATAGAGCTCGCTCCAGGTGGCCGGGTCGGCGTCGCAGGCGGCGCGCAAGTCCTCGCGGTGGACCTCTGCCATCGGCTCCAACCGCAGGACGCCGTTCTCCAGGACCCCAGGCTCCAGCTGCATCTTTTCGTCCCTTGGGGCCAAAAAACTTCATGGCCAAGCCTTGCGCCGGCGGTTGGCGCACATACGTGAGGATTGCCCGTTCCTGGGCGTTTCCTCCCTAACTTCCAAGGCCGGACCCTCGGGTCCGGCCTTTTTTTGCGCCGCTCGGGCCGACCTAGGCGAGGTAGAGCCGCGCGGCTTGCGCCAGGTAGACCAAGCCGATCCCGGTCAGGATCAGCCGCAGGTAGCGCTTGAAATTCACATCGCTCAGCCGGTCAAGCACCAGGCCTCCGGCGGCGGTGCCCACCATGGAGAGCGGGATCGCCGCGGCGAACACCCACCAGGGCGGCAGGCCGTGGCCGCGCACCGCCAGCAGGGGCGCGCCATAGACGCAGATCTTCATCAGGTGGCTGAAGATCTGGGTCGCCGCCTTGGTGGCCACGATCTGGTGCCGGGTAAGCGCCGTGCGCACGAAGAAGATGTCGAGCAGGGGCCCGGCGACGCCGGCCGTTAGGTTCACGCCGGTGACGCTGACGCCGCAGAAGAAGGCCTGAACCGGCCGCGAGGCGTCGAGCTTCAGCCACCGGTCGGGGACCCAGACCAGGAAGGGCGCCAGGCCCATCAAAAGGAAGAGCGTCGCCCGCGTCGGTTCCAGCGCGATCAGCGCCATCACGCCGCCGATGGCGAAGGCGCCGACGGCGAAGACGCCGACGATCCGCCAATCCACATGCCTGCGGTGGATGATCGCCCGCCAGCCGTTGGCCACCAGCTGCAGGACGCCGTGGACGAAGAAGGTGGCGGAGACGGGCAGGACGAGGGCCAGCGAGCCCTTAAGCAGCAGGCCCCCGGCCATGCCGAAGACGCCGGAGATGGCCGCCGTGAGGAACGACATCCCCACGATGAAGAGGGCCGAAGCGATGTTCATGGGAAAAGTCCTTCGGAGTTGCGACCCGCCTCGCGAAGGGGGCACAGGCCCCTCCGTCCGCGGATCTGCGACGCGACGTGCGCCAGAAGGGGCCGGCCGTCCGGCTGGGGCTCAAGACGATCACTCGCCGAGCGCTTTGTAGAAGAAGGTGGCGGCGCAGGGCGCGCCGTCGGGCATCAGGGCGTAGTCGGGGATCACGCCCGCGCGGGTCCAGCCGAGGCTGTCGTAGAGCCGGTCGGCCGGGCTGTCGGTGACCGTGTCGAGGACCATGAGCGTGCGGCCCATCTCGCGCGCCGCCGCCTCCGCCGCCCGCATCAGGGCCGCGGCCGCGCCCCGCCGGCGGCCGCGCCGGTGAACCAGCAGCTTGGCGATGTCCACCCGATGCGGCTGGTTGGGCGGCCAGGCGGGCACCACCTGAACCACGCCGAACAGGCCCTCGGCGTCCTCGGCCACGAGGACCACGCGACCGTCGCCGGCGCCGAGTTCGCCGCGCCAGAAATCCACCGCCTCGGCCTCGGTCATGTCGGCCATGAAGCTGACCGACGCGCCGCCGCGGACGCAGTCGATCAGCACGGCGGCGAGCGATGTCGCCGCCTCGCGCGCTTCCGGCGGAGCCAGGCGGCGTATGCGGAAAGACGTTTCCATCTGAGCGGCGCCCACTTACGCCCGCGAACGTGGTTCGGCCAGCCCTAAAGCCACGCTTGCGGCGACCCGCCTCAGCCCTTCTTTTTCGGGACGGGGCAGGACCAGGCCTCGCCGGATTTCCGGGCGACGCCGGGATAGGGGCAGAGGACCTGGCTGGATGGACCGCCGGCGGCCTGGCCTGGGCCGGACTTGGCGACCACCTCGCCCGGCGCCTTCTTCTCTGTCACCCAGGTGTCCAGCTCGGCGAGCCAGTTGACGCTAGAAGGTCCCACCCCGCCGCCGCAGTGGAGCATGCCGGGGATCAGGTAGAGCCGGTAGAAGCCGCCGGTGTCGCCCATCGTCTTCCTGACGTCCTCGTAGTAGCGGATCGAGGAGCGCGGCGGGATCGCGGGGTCGTTCCAGCCATGGTACTGGATCAGCTTCCCGCCATGCTTGGCGAAGGCCGACAGGTTCGGGTCGGCGGAATCGATGATCGGCGCCATGCGCTTGTGGGCGGTCTCGTACTGCGCGCCCATGTCCATCTTCAGGAAGTCGAAGTTGGGGTCCTGGAAGCCGAAGTCCTTGAAGGCGTTGGACGAGAACTGGTGGCCGGCCGCCCGGCTGTTCATGTCCTGGGTCGGCCCGGTGATCCAGGCGCTCCAGCTGCCGGCCAGCGCCTCGGCGCCGGGGCTGTAACCGGGGAAGATGACATTGCCCTTCGGACCCACGCGGCCGTTGTAGATCGCCCGCGCCGAGGCGACCTGCGGCGCGGTCAGGCAGCCTTCGCTCTGGCCGGCCTTGCAGGCCAGCTTGCCGGGGTCGAAGTGGCAGGCGACGGGATCGCGGATGAAGGCCTCGCCGCCGCACTGCGCCAGCGACGCCTTCTGCAGCAGCTGCCGCTGGGGCTCGCCCAGGTAGCCGCCGGGCTTGGCCAGGGCCTGCTGCTGCACCGCCGAAAGGCCGAACAGCTCGCTCATGTAGTTGGCGGGCGCGCCGGCGACGATGCCGTCGAAATCCGTGGGATAGCGCTGCGCCTCCATCAGCGCCTCGCGGCCGCCGTCGGAGCAGCCGTAGAAGTAGGACTTGGTGGGCTTCGACGCCTTCTCAGCCACGATCAGGGCGCGGGCGATGTCGGTGGTCTCCTTCAGCGCCCGGTAGCCGAAGTCGATCAGCTTCTCCGGATGGCCGAGCGCCCAGTCGGCCTTGGTGCCCACCGTTTCCTGGTGGCCGTCGTCGGTGCCGGCCACCGCATAGCCGGCCTTCACCGGCCCGGCGAAGGAGCCTCTGGGAATGGCCCCGGCGAAGCCGCCGTTGCCCACCTGCACGAACTTGCCGTTCCAGGCCGCGCCCTCGGGAATCCACAGCTCCAGGCGGATGTCGCTGTCCTTGGTAGGACGGCTGGTGACCGAGACCTTGCAGACCTGCCTGTCGCCCACGGCCTCCGAGACCGCCTTGGTCACCTCGGCGTGCGGCAGGGCGGTCTTCGTCAGGTCCGCGCAAGGGGTCTCCGCCCGCGCTCCCGTCGCCGCCGCAAGGCCCAGCGCCGCCACCGCGCAGCTCGCCAGCATCTTGGTCATCGGTCGCATGCAACGCCTCCCCGTTTGTTATCGGGATTTAGGCACAGGCGAGGGCGGGCGCCTACCTCCCCCGCGGAGCGGCGGGAGGGGGACCGCGCGCCAAAGAGCGCGTGGTGGAGGGGGCGAGCCTCAGGCTCGGCGAAGGATGCCAATTTGAGCTCGGTGGGGACGCTCGCCCCCTCCACCGTCGGCTCTGCGGCCGACGGTCCCCCTCCCGCCATTGCTGCCGCAATGGGGGAGGTAGTGGCTGTTGGCTAGTTCCGGAACACCGCCGCGGTCGAGGCGTCCTGAGGCATCTCGCGGTATTGGCGCAGCTCGTTGCGGCCCACCACCATGTGGTGCACCTCGTCCGGGCCGTCGGCGATCCGCAGGGTCCGCGTCGAGGTGTACATCCGGGCGAGCGGGGTCTTCTGGCTGACGCCCAGCGCCCCGTGCATCTGGATCGCCTGATCGATGATCTGGCAGACCCGCTCGGGGACCATGGCCTTGACCATGTGAATCCAGACGCGGGCTTCCTGGTTGCCGAGCACGTCCATCGCCTTGGCGGCCTTCAGCACCATCAGGCGCATGGCTTCGATGTCGATGCGGGCGCGGCTGATGATCTCGATGTTGCCGCCGAGTTGCACGAGGGGTTTGCCGAACGCCTCCCGGGTGAGGCCGCGGGTGACCATCAGGTCCAGCGCCTTCTCCGCCGAGCCGATGGCGCGCATGCAGTGATGGATGCGGCCGGGACCCAGGCGCAGCTGGCTGATCTCGAAGCCGCGGCCCTCGCCCAGCAGCATGTTCGAGGCCGGCACACGCACGTTGTCGAACACGATATGCATGTGGCCATGCGGCGCGTCGGGGTCGCCGAACACGCACATCGGCCCCAGGATCTTCACCCCTGGCGCGTCGGTGGGCACCAGGATCTGCGACTGGCGCAGGTTCGGCGGGCCGTCCGGGCTCGTCTGCACCATGGTGATCATGATCTTGCAGCGCGGGTCGCCGGCCCCGGAGATGTAGTGCTTCTCGCCGTTGATGACGTATTCATCGCCCACCAGGGTGGCGCGGGTGTTGACGTTCTTGGCGTCGGAGGAGGCGGAGTTGACCTCGGTCATGGCGAAGGCCGAGCGGATCTCGCCCTTAAGCAGGGGCTCCAGCCACTGCTTCTTCTGCTCCGGCGTGCCGACGCGCTCCAGCACCTCCATGTTGCCGGTGTCCGGCGCGGCGCAGTTCATGGTCTCCGAGGCCAGCCGGTTCTTGCCGAGCTCCACGGCGATATAGGCGTAGTCGAGGTTCGACAGGCCCTCGCCGGTCTCGGCGTTGGGCAGGAAGAAGTTCCACAAGCCGTTGGCCTTGGCCTTGTCCTTCGCCGCCTCGAGCACTTCCAGCTGGCCGGGTGCGTAGGACCAGATGTCGGGGTTGCCCTCGCCCAGGCGGTGGAACTCCTCGCTCATCGGCTCCACCACCTCGCGGATGAAGTCCTTCACCTTGTTGAGCAGCGGAAGCGCCTTCTCGCTCATGCGCAGGTCGTTGAGCTCGTCCTGCGGGTTCAGGGCGAAGCTCGAGGCGCCCTTGTCGGCGGCGATGTTCATCTGGGTGTCTCCCACGGCGATTGGCTGCGCAAAGCATTGGCGCATCCGGGGAGTTCAAACAAGCGTTTCAATCGCCGGGGAACGCGCTCCTGGCCCTCAGGCGTAGAGCGGGGTGTGCGCGCTGATCGCCACCAGCACGGCGACGAGGGCCAGCGCCCCGACCGCCGGAATAAGCTTCAGCAGGAGTTCCATGCCGTCTCAGATAGGAAGGCGGCGGCTGGCTTTCCAGTTAAGCTTTGGAAAGGTCTACTTCACCGGCGCCTTGTCGGCGGTCGGGCAGACCGCGGCGAACAGCGCCTCGTCCTCTGCGCCGCCCGCCCGCTTCGGCGTGTCGGAGCGCCAGCCGGCGGGGATCGCGAAGGGCTGCGAGGGCTTGTAGGCGGTGATCAGGATCAGGTTGTGCTTGGCGCAATCCAGCGCATAGACATAGCCCACGCCGGTGCCTGGGCCGCTGGGCGCCAGGTTGGCCGACGGTTTGGAGATCGCCTGCATCACCACCAGCCGGCCGGTTTCCTTGTCCTTGTAGCTGTAGTCGCTGTCGTAGGACCATTCGGTGCCGTTATCGCCGTTGGCGAACTTCGTCCAATGTTCCGCATAGGCGGCGCCCGCAGTGGTGAGCGCGATGATGGCGGCAAGCGCGAGGGCGCGTCGCATGGGTCGTTGTCTCCAGACTGAATTCAGATCTTCAGACACGACCCTAGCGGCGCCAATGAGGCGTCTCCAACGGAAATCTTGCCCAAGGTCCCGGCCGCCTGGCCGTCAGGCGACCTGGCGCACCGGCTCGGCGATCCGCGGATCGTTGCGGGCCATGTAGTCGCGGGTGATCGGCACGGCGCCAACCTGCTTTGCGAGCTGCATCTGGAAGACCATGTGCCCGCGGTAGCGGAAGGCCAGTTCGCTGATGCAGAGGTAGAACTCCCACATCCGGCAGAATCGGGCGTCGTACATCCGCTCGATCTCCGCCTGCTGCGCCGTGAACCGCTCGCGCCAGGAACGAAGGGTCTCGGCGTAGTGCAGGCGCAGGATCTCGATGTCGGTGACGATCAGGCCGGCGCGCTCGACGCAGGGCAGCACCTCCGACAGCGCCGGGATGTAGCCGCCCGGGAAGATGTACTTCTCCACCCACGGCTGGTTGAAGGCCGGTCCGTCGGCGCGGCCGATGGAGTGGACAAGCGCCACCCCGTCGTCTTTCAGCAGGCGGGCGATCTGGTCGAAGTAGGTCTGGTAGTTCGGCCGTCCGACGTGCTCGAACATGCCCACCGAGACGACGCGGTCGTAAGGCCCCTCGACGTCGCGGTAGTCGGTGAGGGAAAAGCGCGCGCGCTCCGCCAGGCCCGAGCTTTCCGCCCGCCAGCGCGCCATGGCCAGTTGCTCGGTGGAAAGGGTGACGCCTTCGACCTGGACGTCGGCGGCTCGGGCGAGGCTCAAGCCCAGCCCGCCCCAGCCGCAGCCGATGTCGAGCACCTTCTGGCCCTGGCGGAGCAGCAGCTTGGCGGCGATGTGCTGCTTCTTGGCGGCCTGCGCCTCCTCGATGGTCATCTCCGGCCGGGCGAAGTAGGCGCAGGAATACTGCAGGTCGGGATCGAGGAAGCGCCGGTAGAAATCGACGGAAAGGTCGTAGTGGTGGGCCACGTTGCGCCGCGCGGCGGCCCTGGCGTTGACCTGAAGGCGGCGGTCCAGCCACCAGCGGGAGAGCGGCCCGGCCCGCTTCAGCGGGCGGTATCTGGCGTTGCGGCCGACCAGGTCCACGAGGTCGGCGATGCCCCCCTCTTCCATGACCAGCCCCTCGTCCATGTAGGCCTCGCCCAGCGCCATGGAGGGATGGGTCGCCAGCCGGAAGGCCCAGGCCCGGCTGGTGACCCGCACCGTCACCCGCGGGCCCTGACCGTCCCCCAACTCGAGGAGCTCGCCGGAAGGCAGCCGAACCCGCAAATCCCCCTCGCGAATGACCTCGCGAAGATATTTCTGAAGCGCCATATCCGCACCGATCGCCGGTAAAGACCAACAACGGGGCGGCTACGGTCAAGGTTCCTCTACCGGCGTTTTGCGAAGCGGAGGCCTCGCGATCCTTGACTCGCCCGGGCGGTTTTCCTACTTGCAGCCGGTCGTTAGCACTCAGGGCCGACGACTGCTAACACGCGGCCCTGGGGCGCTTGCGCTGTCATTTGGAAACCAACCGTTCCGAACGGAGAAAGAGCATCATGGCGTTTCGTCCCCTGGGAGATCGCGTCCTCGTCAAGCGCGTCGAGGAAGAAGAGAAGACCAAGGGGGGAATCATCATCCCCGACACCGCGAAGGAAAAGCCGCAGGAAGGCGAAGTCATCGCCACCGGCCCCGGCGCGCGCGACGAAAGCGGCAAGATCCAGCCGCTCGACGTCAAGGCCGGCGACCGCATCCTGTTCGGCAAGTGGTCCGGCACCGAGGTCAAGCTCGACGGCCAGGACCTGCTGATCATGAAGGAGAGCGACATCCTGGGCGTGCTGGAGGCCGACAAGGTCTCCAAGGCCGCCTAAGAGCCGAGCCCGCTTACCTTCCCAAACATCACCTAGATAGAGAGCACCAACATGGCTGCCAAAGACGTCTATTTCTCTTCCGACGCCCGCGACCGTATGCTGCGCGGCGTCAACACCCTGGCCAATGCGGTCAAGGTGACGCTTGGCCCCAAGGGCCGCAACGTGATCATCGAGAAGTCCTTCGGGGCCCCGCGCTCGACCAAGGACGGCGTGACGGTCGCCAAGGAGATCGAACTCTCCGACCGTTTTGAGAACCTCGGGGCCCAGCTGATCCGCGAAGTCGCCTCCAAGACCAACGACAAGGCCGGCGACGGCACGACCACCGCCACGGTGCTGGCCCAGGCCATCGTCGTCGAGGGCCTGAAGTCGGTGGCCGCGGGCATGAACCCGATGGACCTGAAGCGCGGCGTCGACAAGGCCGTCGCCAAGGTCGTCGAGGAGATCAAGAACTCCTCGCGCAAGGTCACCACCAACGCCGAGATCAGCCAGGTCGGCACCATCTCCGCCAACGGCGACACAGACGTGGGTGAGATGATCGCCAAGGCCATGGACAAGGTCGGCAACGAAGGCGTGATCACCGTCGAGGAAGCCAAGACCGCCGAGACCGAGCTCGACGTCGTCGAGGGCATGCAGTTCGACCGCGGCTACCTCTCGCCCTACTTCATAACCAACGCCGAGAAGATGGAGGCCGACCTCGAAGAGCCGATGATCCTGCTCTTCGAAAAGAAGCTCTCCTCGCTGCAGCCCCTGCTGCCGGTGCTGGAAGCGGTGGTGCAGTCGGGGCGTCCGCTGCTGATCATCGCCGAGGACGTGGAAGGCGAGGCGCTGGCCACCCTGGTGGTCAACAAGCTGCGCGGCGGCCTGCGGGTCGCGGCGGTGAAGGCCCCCGGCTTCGGTGACCGCCGCAAGGCCATGCTGGAAGACATCGCCATCCTGACCGGCGGACAGCTGATCAGCGAGGACCTCGGCATCAAGCTCGAGAACGTCACCCTCGACATGCTGGGCAAGGCCAAGAAGGTCACCATCACCAAGGACGACACCACCCTCGTCGACGGGTCGGGCGACAAGTCCGGCATCGAGGGCCGGATCTCCCAGATCAAGAAGCAGATCGAGGACACCACCTCGGACTACGACAAGGAAAAGCTGCAGGAGCGGCTGGCCAAGCTGGCCGGCGGCGTTGCGGTGGTCCGGGTCGGCGGCTCGACCGAGGTCGAGGTGAAGGAGAAGAAGGACCGCGTCGACGACGCCCTCAACGCGACCCGCGCGGCCGTGGAGGAAGGCATCGTCCCCGGCGGCGGCGTCTGCCTGTTGAAGGCCTCCAAGGTCCTGGACGGCTTCAAGGGTGACAACGACGACCAGGAAGCCGGCGTCGCCATCGTGCGCCGCGCCCTGCAGGCCCCGATCCGCCAGATCGCCGAGAACGCCGGCGTGGAAGGCTCCATCGTGGTGGGCAAGGTGCTGGAGAACGCCTCGGCGACCTTCGGCTTCAATGCCCAGACCGAAGAGTACGTGGACATGGTGCAGGCCGGCGTGATCGACCCCGCGAAGGTCGTGCGCACCGCCCTGCAAGACGCGGCTTCCGTCGCCGGTCTCATGATCACCACCGAAGCGGCCATCGTCGAAGCCCCCAAGAAGGGCGGCGGCGGCGCGGGCGGCATGCCCGGCGGCGGCATGGGCGGCATGGGCGACATGGACTTCTAAAGCCCGTCATCCCGGCCAACGGAGGGCGAAGCCCGAAGGCCGAGCCGGGACCCATGAGCTTCAGGAACGAGGGCGGGATCGCAAGGTCCCGCCCTTTTTCTTAGCCCTTCCGATCGCTGGTCCTGGCTTGGGAGGCTCGCGTCAGCGGTCTACCTCGGCCACGCCCGCCGCGCCGTCTTCGCAGCCCCAGGCCACCCGGCGGGCGTCCGGCGTGATGTCGAGCGCGGTCACCGGCGACCCCTTCTCGGCCTTCAGCGGGACGATCTTCTGGCCGGCCAGGTCGCAGGCCCAGACGCGGCCGTCGTCAAGGCCGGCGGCGACCCAGTTCAGCGCCGGGGTTCCGGCCACCCGCACCACCGTGGCGGCTTCGTCATAGCCCACCTCGGCGGCCTGCTTGCCCATGGGGCCCGTCGCGCCGGCGAAGGGCCAGACCACCACGCCGTTGGCGCCGGAAGTGGCCAGAAGGCCCCCTTTGTTCAGGAAAGCCAGGCTCTTCGGCTTGGCCGGATAGCCGCCCATGCGCATGTTCTTCTCGTCGGCCACCCGCCAGCCGTGCAGCTGGTTCTCCTGCATGGCGCTGATCAGGAATTTCCCGTCCGGGCTCCAGGCCACCGCCACGTGGCTGCCGGCCCAGGCGAGCTTGCCGGGCTTCTGGGCCTCGATGCGGGCGTACCACAGCCAGACCCCGCCGTAGGTGGCGGCCGCCAGGCGTCGGCCCTTGGGCTCGAAGGCGAGGTCCGCCACCGACCGCTCGTGGGAAAAGGCGCGGGAGAAGCCGGCGTCGGCGATGTCGCGGACGTGCAGCTCGCGCCCGGCGGCGAAGGCGATCAGCCCCGACGCGGGGCTCGCGGCCACCGCGTCGATCCATTTGCCCGCCAGGCTGGCGATCTCGTGGGCCGCGCCGGCCTCGCTCCAGACCAGGCGTCCGTCGTCGCCGCCGGTCACCATCCCCTCGCCGGAGGGATGGGCCGCCGCGGCCAGCACAGCCCCGTCATGCGCCTGCACGAACCCGCCCGCCTCGAAGCGCACGCTCCCGTCGCCCAGCGCGAAGACCGCGCCGCCGGCTGCGTCGAACGAGACCGCCGTTACGTAGGCGTCATAGGCGTAGGTCATGCCCCCACCTAGATCGCCGCTTCGGGCTTTACAACGCCGCGGCGGCTTGCCAATGGTCGGCGGACTCTTAACGACCGGGCGAGGAAACCGCCCCAGGGAAGGAATTCAGCATGGGTGCAAAGCTGGGTGGCGGGGGCGGCGGACGCTTCGACCTCGGCCAGAACAGCGACATCAACGTCACGCCCTTCGTGGACGTGATGCTGGTGCTCCTCATTATTTTCATGGTGGCGATCCCCGCTGCGACGGTGTCGATCAAGCTCGACCTGCCGCCGGCCATCCCGCCGCCTCCCGGCACCAAGGTGAAGGAGCCGGTGCTGATCAATCTCCAGCCCGGCGGCAATCTGTTCATCGGCGACAAGGGCACGACGCTGGCGACCCTGCCGGCCGACCTGTCGCGGACGCTGACCGCCGACGATCCCAGCCTGCCGCCGACGCAACAGCGGGTCTACATCCGCGCCGACAAGCAGGTTCGCTACGGCGACTTCATGGCGGTGATGAACACCCTGCAGGGGAACGGCTTCTACCAGGTGGCCCTGATCAACGAAGAGATCTGATCCTTCGGACCCCGACTGTGAGAATCGAGCCCGCTCCGGCAAACCGGGGCAGGCTTTTTCACGCCTGTAATTTTTGTGCTTTACAAATGTAATCTGCGAGCCTCTCCTGGGTCCCGGACGAGGACGGAGACCGGGCATGGGCGCGAAGCTGGGCGGCGGGGGCGGCGGGCGTTTCGACCTCGGCCAGAACAGCGACATGAACGTCACGCCCTTCGTGGACGTCATGCTGGTGCTGCTGATCATCTTCATGATCGCCATCCCGCCGGCCATGGTCTCGATCAAGCTCGACCTGCCGCCGGCCAAGCCGCCGCCGCCCAACACCCCGGTGAAGCAGCCTGTGCTGATCAACCTGCAACGGGGCGGCGGCATTTTCATCGGCGAGAAGGGCACGACGCTGGCAAGCCTGACCACCGACCTTGCCCGCGTCCTGACCGCCGACGACCCGAACCTGCCGCCGACGCAACAGCGGGTCTACATCCGCGCCGACAAGCAGGTCCGCTACGGCGACTTCATGACCGTGATGAACACCCTGCAGGGCAACGGCTTCTACCAGGTCGCCCTGATCAACGAGGAGCTTTGACGGCGGCCCTACGCCACCGTCGCCTCGAACCCTTCGCGCAGCTTCGCCTCATCGAGGTTGCGGCCAATGAACACCAGCCGCGAATAGCGGTCGGCGCCGTTCCGCCAGGGGCCCTGGAAGTCGCCCTCCAGGATCATGTGCACCGCCTGGAAGACCAGCCGCCGGTCCTCGCCCGCCACGTCCAGTATGCCCTTGGCCCGCAGGATGTCGGGGCCTTGGGTCTGCAGCACCTCGTTCAGCCAGGCGGTGACCTTGTTGGCGTTCAGCGGCTTGTGAGCCGTCAGTGAGACGCCCCGGATGCCGCTGGCCTCAAGGTCATGGCCGTCATGATCGTGACGATGACGGTGGTGGTCATGATGATCGTGGTCGTGCTCGCAATCCGCGTCGTGCACGTGGCCTGGCTCGCCGTGGGCGGGGTTGAGGAAGTCCGGCTCGATCTCCTCGATGCGGGCCAGGTCGAAGGAGCCGCGGCCCAGCACCTGGTCCAGGGGCACGTTGGAGCGTTGCGCGCGGTGGATCGGCGCCAGCGGGTTGAGTCGGCGGATCATCCGCTCCACCTCGGCCAACTCCGGCTCGGTGACCAGGTCGGTCTTGTTGAGGATGATCTGGTCGGCGAAGGCCACCTGTTCGGCGGCTTCCCTGGAATCCGCCAACCGCAGGGGCAGGTGCTTGGCGTCCACCACCGTCGTCACGCTGTCGAGCTCGGTCTTGGCGCGCACGTCGTCGTCGACGAAGAAGGTCTGGGCGACCGGGCCCGGATCGGCCAGGCCTGTGGTCTCCACGATGATCGCGTCGAAGCCGCCTTTGCGCTTCATCAGGCCGGAGACCACCCGGATCAGGTCGCCGCGCACCGTGCAGCAGACGCAGCCATTGTTCATCTCGAAGACCTCTTCGTCGGCCCCGACGATCAGGTCGTTGTCGATGCCCACCTCGCCGAACTCGTTGACGATCACCGCGTAGCGCTTGCCGTGGTCCTCGGAGAGGATGCGGTTCAGGAGCGTAGTCTTGCCGGCCCCCAGATAGCCGGTCAGCACGGTGACGGGGGTCTTGCCTGAGGCGTGGTCGGTCATGGCCCCCATGTAAGGCGGGCGCACGGATTTCTGAAGTGGCGTTCTGCGGCCCAGGTGCTAGGGCCTGGGGCAGATGATTTGTCCGCACCGTTGCCGGCGTCCACGGCCCACAATCGGCCGGAGTTCGATGGTTCGATGACCGTATGAGGGGTCTGTTCTCGCGTATGTGGCGCGCCGCGGGGCGCCGGCCGCGGCTGATGGCGGCGCTGGGCGTGGCGATGCTGGCCGTGGGCTTCGGCGGCGGCTGGTGGGGCGCGACCCACGCCGGCGCCCAGAAGGTGGCCTACACCAAGGGCAGGACCGCGCCCCTGCCCAGCCGGCCCGCGCCCCCCGCGCCGGCCGAGTTCCAGGCCCAGATCGAGCGTATCGCCCAGGGCTACCGCGAGCCGGTGGGGATCGCCGTCAGCGAGGTCGCCCAGGGCTGGACGGCGTCGGCGGGCGGCGACCAGACCTTCCCGCAGCAGAGCGTCTCCAAGCTCTGGGTGGCGCTGGCGGTGATGCAGGCGGTGGACGACCGCCGCCTCTTCCTCGACCAGACGGTGGAGATGGGTCCCGACGACCGCTCGGTCTTCTACCAGCCGCTGGCCTCGCGCATCCGCGCTGCGCGGCCGTTCCAGATCACCATCGCCGACCTGCTGCGGCACGCCCTCATCGAGAGCGACAATTCGGCCAACGACAAGCTGATCCGCCAGCTGGGCGGCGCCGGGGTGGTCACCCAGACCATCGCAGGCAAGGGGCTGAAAGGCCTGGCGGTGGGGGGCACGGAGCGCGACGTCCAGACCAAGACCGCGGGCCTGGAATGGAAGCCGGAATACGGTGTCACCTGGATCTTCAAGCAGGCGCGCGCGCAACTGCCGGACGAGGTCCGCGACCAGGCGCTGGCGACCTACCTAACCAATCCGCCGGACGGGGCCACCCCGAACGGCATCGTCACCGCCCTGGCCGCCCTGAAGCGGGGCGAACTGCTCAGCCGCGCCTCGACCGACTTCATGCTTGACCTGATGACCGAGGCGCGGACCGGGCAGATGCGGATGAAGGCGGCCGTGGCGCCCGGCTGGAGCCTCGCCCACAAGACCGGCACCGGCCCGGACTGGCGCGGCGCCTCGGTGGGCATCAACGACGTGGGCCTGTTGACGGCGCCGGACGGCCGCACCTTCGCGGTGGCGGTGATGATCCGCCAGACCAGCCAGGGCGCGGCGGCGCGCCACCGGCTGATGCAAGGGGTGGCCCGCGCCGTGGAAACCTACTGGCGTGACAGCGGCTCTGCCGCCCTTCACCAGCAAGCCCGGCAGCAGCAAGCCTTGCCCCAGCCCGCGCAGACGGCTCCGGCCGCGCAGTCCGGCCTCTAGGCCTGCCGGCCAGCACCCCGTGCGCGAGAGCACGATGGGTTTTGATGGAACCATCAAAACCCTGAATCGTGCTCGCAAGTTTAGGCGACGACCCTGTTCTTCCCGTTCTTGATTGATTCAATCAAGACGGGACAGGGTCTAGCCAACCTGGGTGACGTGGCCGCTCACCAGCTTCAGGTGGATCTTCGTGCCAAGCAGGTCTTTCGAATCGATCCCCTTGGCGGGATCGTCGGGCAGGGCCTGGCAAAAGCGGATCGGCAGGGTCGGCGGCGAGCTCTGTTTCAGGCACACCTTGTCGCCCTTCGTCGACCAGTGGCCGGCCAGCGGATTCCCGCGCCGGCTCAGGCCCGTCCATGTGCCGTCGGGCTGCAGCCACACCTTCTGTGACCGCCCGTCGGGATAGATCGACAGCACGGTATTGCCGAAGGTCGCGGCGACCTTGGGCTGCGCATCGGCGGCCCGCACCGGGGCGGAAACCAGGGCGAGCGAAAGCGCGCCGAAGGCGAGGACGGATCGGCTCATGGGGCGATTAACGCACGGAATGCGAAGTGGACGCATCGCTGGACTTTGCGCGCCCATCGGCTGAACTGGGGGTGAATGGGGCGTGCACACTGTCAAAGGAAGGACGACAGCCGATGGAGACCCCGATCTCGCCGGACGCCGAACGGGCCGGCATGCTGGCCGCCCTGCACGCCATGATGGTGGGCACGCTCTCCATGCTGAAGCGCAAGGGCCTGCTGACGGGGGAAGAGATCGAGCAGCTGTTTGACGCCGGCATTGTCACCTTCGATCGCGGCGAGCCCGACGACACCAAGGCCGCGGCCCGCATGACCCTGGAGATCCTGGCGCGCTCGCTGCGCGACTGAGGCCCAAGGCCAAGCTCCCTCATCTGGCGTTCATGAGGCCATCGTTAAAGGCGCCGGTCCCGCTGGGCGGAGCCGCGCCATATGCCGATGTACATCTTCTATCCGTGCCTGGAGGATGGCTCGGCCAACAGCTTCGAAGCCTATGAGTTGAGCGATGACGCCGCAGCCGCCGAGCAACGCGGATTGGTGCTCGCGGGGCATGCCAGCGCGACCCACGTGATGATCTGGCGCGACGGCGAGCCCATCGAGCCGGGCCCGCCCGCGGCCGCCCCGAATCGTCCTTCTACGGACGCGCCGGAAGCCTAGTTCGGCAACGCCGAGGCCGAGGCCTCGGCCGGCGTCAGGGGATGCTCGATGCGGGCGTCGCCGCCGCACCAGGCGTGGACCTGATGGCACACCGGGCAGCGGAACGAGCGCGGCTCTGTGACCGCGGCCAACTCGAAGTCCTGGGTCCGGTGTCCGGTGGGGACATCCTCGCCGGTCGTGGGGCAACTTATGATAATCCTGGGCATGCAACCGCAACGGATTCAAAAACATAAGGTTGCCTGCTGCCGAAACCTTGGCCACCGGAAACCTTATCTGCCGTGTGGCGGCCGGAAGCCCCCGAACTCCCGCTCGACGAACTCGGCGAAGGCCAGCGTCGTGCGGTCCTCGAGATAGGGCCCGATGACCTGCAGGCCGATCGGCAGGCCGGCCTTCGTCTGGCCGATAGGCGCCGCGGTCGCCGGCAGGTTGGCGAGCGAGGCCAGGCCCGGCCAGGCGAGCTGGGCGAAATAGGGCGTGGGCTGGCCGTCCAGGATGAGGGTCCTCTGGTCGGACGGCCGGTCGTCATGTGGATAGGCCGCCGCCCCGAACACCGGCGCCAGCACCACGTCGATCTCCTCGAACAGCGCCGCCCACTGCCGGCGGATCGCCACCTGCTGGTCGAGCATCTTCATCCACTCCGCCGCGGTGGTGGGCGGCGGCTCGGGTCCGCGCAGCGCCATGGCCGTGCCGAGGAGCGCGCCATAGGCCTCATGCGCCTTGCCGAGGTCGGGCAGGCGATCGCTCGACCGGCTCACCCGCGCGCCCAGGCCCTCCAGCCGTGCGGCCACCGCCTCGATGGCGGCGCGGATCTCGCCGTCCGTCCTCGCCGCAGGGTGTTCGGTGAGCACCAGCACCCGGAAGTCGCCCAGGCGCCCATGGCGCGCCGGCGGCAGGGCGAGGCGGTAGCCCACTGCCTGCTCCCGGTCAGGTCCAGCCAGGACGTCCAGCGCCAGGGCGAGGTCTGCGGCCGTGCGGGCGAGCGGCCCCACCACGGCCATGGGCGGCGGCACGCCGTCGGCGCCGGCCGGAGCGTGGCCGCGCACCGGGATCAGGTCGAAGGAGGGTTTATGGCCGAACAGGCCGCAGAAGGCCGCCGGCACGCGGATCGAGCCGCCGATGTCGGAGCCGAATTCCAGCGGGACCATGCCGGCGGCCACCGCCGCCGCCCCACCGCCGGACGAGCCGCCGGGCGTACGCTCCAGGTCGTAGGGGTTCTTGGTGCGGCCGTAGATCGGATTGACGCTCTGCCAGTCGGCCAGGGACACCGGAACGTTGGTCTTTCCCAGGATCACCACGCCGGCCGCCTTCAGCCGGCTGACCCCCACCGCGTCGGTGCTGGCCCGGAAGTCCTTCGCCCACTCGAAGCCCCAGGTGGTGGGCAGGCCCGCGATGTTGTGGCTTTCCTTCACCGTCATCGGCAGGCCGAGCAGCGGCCGCCGCTCCCCGCGCGCCAGGGCGGCGTCGGCGGCGCGGGCCGCCTCTCGGGCGCGGTCGAAGTCGCGGACGACCACGGCGTTGATCGCCTTGTCGCGGCTCTCGATGCGGGCGATGGCGGCGTCGGCCAGTTCGAGCGCGCTGACGCGCCCCGCGGCCAGGGCTTCCACCAGCGCCCCTGCGGAGGCGTCCAGGGTGATGTCGCGGCTCAGGGTCTCGGACATGACGGGTCTCCCTCTTTCGGGAAACTCACCATTGGATCGAACAGGAGTCCATGACCCTTCTCCTCCCCCGAGCGGGAGGAGACGGCGCGGAAGCTCAGACCACCTGGCCGGCGGCCTGGGTCCGGTGCGGGCTGTCCACCGACCAGATCTTCTCGATGTTGTAGAAGCTGCGGACCTCGGGGCGGAACAGGTGGATGATCACGTCGCCGGTGTCGATCAGCACCCAGTCGCAGCTGGGCAGGCCCTCGACCCGGGCGCGGCCATAGCCCTCGTCCTTCAGCGCCCGCAGCAGGTGGTCCGCCATGGCGCCGACATGGCGGTGCGAGCGCCCGGATGCGACCACCAGGCCGTCGGCGACGGCGGATTTCCCCTTGAGGTCGATGAATACGACGTCCTGGGCTTTGTCGTCATCGAGACGGGCCAGGATCATGTCCTCCAGGGCGCTGATACGGGCCTGGATACGACTGGACGGATCTTCGGAAGGCTGCAGGCCTTCCTGCGCACGTGGCGCAGCTTCACGGTTCAGCGGGGTGCTCCTTTGATGTCCTCGCCCAGAGACCCTAGCACGAAAGAACGCGCCCGGTCAGCCGCCGTTCAAGACCGTCGGCGGCGCAGACGTTCCCGAAGCGCGGTGGAGCTCTGGAAATTCAGCGGGCCCCGCAGGAAGACCCAGGCGGGCGGCCTGGTCCCGGGCAGGCACGCGGCCTGGCCGGAGGGGCGGCGGAAGCGGGCGAACCGGCGGGCGGCCGGCGAGAAGCGGCTCTTCAGGCTGATCCATGGCCGGGACACCACGGCCACGGGAATCTCCCGCATGATCTGGGTCCAGCCCCGCCAGCGGTGGAAGCTCGCCAGGCTGTCGGCCCCCATGATCCAGACGAACTTCACCCCGGGGAACCGCGCCTTAAGCGCGCGCACCGTATCGATGGTGTAGGCGCTGCCGAGCCGGCGTTCGGCGTCGGTGACGATCATCCCCGGGCCGCGGGCGAAGGCCCGCGCGCCAGCCATCCGCTCGGCGAGGTCGGCGGTCTCGTGCGCCGACTTCAACGGGTTCTGAGGCGAGACCAGCCAGATCACCCGGTCGAGCCTCAGCCGCCGCCGGGCGGTCTCGGCCACATGGGCGTGGCCCTCGTGGGCGGGGTTGAACGAGCCGCCGAACAGCCCGACCCGCATCCCGGGCGCCAGATGGAATCCGAGCCTGAGGGCGGCGGGGCGCCCGCCCTCAGGGGCGCGTCTGGCCGGTCCCGCGGACCACATATTTGTAGGTCGTGAGCTGTTCGGCGCCCACCGGGCCGCGGGCGTGCAGCCGGTCGGTGGCGATGCCGATCTCCGCCCCGAAGCCGAATTCCCCGCCGTCGGCGAACTGGGTGGAGGCGTTGATCAGCACGATGGCGCTATCCACGAGGGCCGCGAACCGCTCGGCGGCGGCGGCGTCCTCGGTGACGATGGCGTCGGTATGGGCCGAGCCATAGCGGGCGATGTGCGCGGCCGCGCCCTCGACGCCGTCCACCACCGCGACGCTGATCACCGGCGCCAGGTATTCGGTCGTCCAGTCGGCCTCGGCGGCCGGCGCCATCCCGGGGACCAGACTGCGGGCCCGCGCGTCGCCGCGCAGGTCGCAACCGGCGTCCGCCAGGTCCCGGGCCACCGGCGGCAAGAGCCGCTGGGCGTCGGCGGAATCCACCAGCAGGGTCTCGGCCGCCCCGCACACCGAGACCCGGCGCATCTTGGCGTTCACCGCGATGGCCTTGGCCTTCGAAAGGTCGGCGGCGGCGTGCAGGAAGACGTGGTTGACGCCCTCCAGATGGCCCAGCACCGCGACGCCCCTGGCTTCCTCCCGCACCCGCGTCACCAGGCTCTTGCCGCCCCTGGGGATGATCAGGTCGATGGCGCCCTCAAGGCCCGTGAGCATCAGGCCCACGGCGGCGCGGTCGGCGGTGCGCACCATCTGCACGCAGGTCTGCGGCAGGCCTGCTTCGGCGAGTCCCTTCTCCACCGCGGCGTGGATCGCCAGGTTCGAGGCCAGGCACTCCGAGCCGCCCCGCAGGATCACCGCATTGCCCGCCCGGATGCACAGGGCCGCGGCGTCGGCTGTCACATTGGGCCGGCTCTCGTAGATGATCCCGATCACCCCGATGGGGGTGCGGACCCGGGCTATGTCGAGGCCGTTCGGGCGCATCCAACGGCCGATCTCGGCGCCCAGCGGGTCGGGCAAGGCGGCCACCGTCTCCAGCCCCTGGGCCATGGCCTCCACGCGGGCCGCGTCCAGCCGCAGCCGGTCGACCATGGCGGGCTCAAGACTAGCGGCCTGCGCGTCGGCCACGTCGCGCCCATTGGCGGCGAGGATCGCCGCGGCATCGGCGCGCACGGCGACCGCCATGCCGGTGATGGCGCGGGTGCGGGCGTCGGCGTCGGCCAGGCGCAGGGCCGCGGCGGCCGCGCGGGCGGCCCGTCCCATGTCCCGCAGCTGCGCCGGCAAGCTCGCGCCCGCGTCGTCCATCGAAGCCTCTTATGCTCAGGCTGAGCCTTACCTAGCCGCTTTGTGACAGGCGCGGCTAGGGGAGGATGCGTGGCGTCGCGCGGCGACCTCCGCTATTCAGCCGTGGATGGACGCCTTCCCCGCCTTCTATCCCCTGGCCGGCGCCACCGTCGTGATCGCCGGCGCGGGCGAGGCGGCCGAGGCCAAGGCGCGGCTGTTCGAGGGCTCGCCCGCGGTGTTGCGCCGCCTCGACGGGCCCCAGGCCCTGCGGCCCGAAAGCTACGGTGGGGCGACGCTCGCTTTCATCGCCAGCCCGGACGACGCCTTCGCCGAGGCGGCCGCCGGCGCGGCGCGGGCCGCCCACGTACCGGTCAACGTCGTCGACCGCCCACAGCTCTGCGACTTCACCACGCCTGCTGTCATCGACCGGGGTGCGGTGGTGGCCGCCATCGGCACCGGCGGCGCCTCGCCCATGCTGGCGACCCTGCTGCGGCACGACATCGAGGCGCGGGTGCCGGAGGGCGCGGGCCGGGTGGCGGCGCTGTTCGCCGGCCTGCAGGCCGAGGTGCGCGCGGCGTTGCCGGAGCCGCATCGCCGCCGCGCGTTCCTGCGCGCAGCCCTGACCGGCCCGGCGGCGCAGGCCGCCATGCGCGGCGACCAGGCCGCCGCCGTGCGCCTGCTGCGCGAGGCCCTGGCGGAGGACGCGCCCGGCGTCGGGCAGGTGCAGTTCATCGACGGCCGCGGCCCGGCCGACCTTCTGACGCTCCGCGCCGCCCGGGCGCTGGCGGCCGCCGACGTGCTGGTCTGCGACGCCGACGCCCACGCCGAGGTCCTGTCGCTGGCCCGCCGCGACGCCGAACGCAGCGGTCCGCAGACACCGGAACGCCTGGCCGAGCTCGCGGCCCAGGGCCTGCGCGTCGCCCGCCTGGTCACCAATCCGGCGTGGCGCACCGAGCAGGCCGCCCTCAAGGCGGCCGGGGTCGAAACCGAGGTCTTGCCCATCGCGGGCTAGTATTTTACCCGGAATATATAGTCATAAGATATTATCCGGATTAAATATCGCCGCGATTGCCCGTCGGTGACGCCGGCCTCGCGGCGCTTGCGAAACCGACCGCGAGAGCACGATGGGTTTTGATGGAACCATCAAAACCCTGAATCGTGCTCGCAAGTTCAGGCGACGACCCTGTTCTTCCCCGTTCTTGATTGATTCAATCAAAACGGGACAGGGTCTAGCCCAGGCGATTGACGAGGGCTTCCGCGCGCGCATTGTCCATCCACGGCGGGGGAGATTCGAGATGCGCGGATATCTGGGCCTCGGACTGGTGGCGGCCCTGGTCCTGGCGACGGGGCCGGCGGCCTGGGCGCAACCCAGCGACGCCCAGATCCAGGCGCGGGTCGCCGCGGTGCTGGCCAGGACCCCCCTGATCGACGGCCACAACGACTTCCCCTGGGAGGTGCGCGAGCGCTGGTCGCAGAAGACCGGCGCCTTCGACATGAACGCCGATCTCAGCCACGCCGCCCCGGTTCCGGGCGGCGAGGGGCAGGGCGGGTTGATGACCGACATCCCCCGCCTCCGCGCCGGCCACGTGGGGGGCCAGTTCTGGTCGGTCTACATCCCGGTCAGCATCACCGGCCCGGCGGCGGTGCAGACCACCATCGAGCAGATCGACATCGTCAAGCGCCTGGCCGCCCGCTATCCGGCCGACCTCGGCATGGCCTACACCGCCGACGACATCGTGCGCCTGCACAAGCAGGGCCGCGTCGCCTCGCTGATCGGCGTCGAGGGCGGCCACCAGATCGACGAGTCCATGGCGGTGCTGCGCGCCTACTATGCGCTGGGCGCCCGCTACATGACGCTGGCCCACGCCACCGACAACAGCTTCGCAGACAGCGCCACCGACAATCCGAAGCACCACGGCCTGACCGCCTTCGGCAAGGCGGTGGTGGACGAGATGAACCGCCTCGGCATGCTGGTGGACCTGAGCCACGTGTCGCCCGAAGTCATGCGCCGGGCGCTGGCGGTCAGCCAGGCGCCGGTGATCTTCTCCCACTCCGGCGCCCGCGCGGTGGACGATCATCCGCGCAATGTGCCCGACGACGTGCTGGCCCTGCTGGCCCGGAACCACGGCGTGGTGATGGCCAACTTCGCCACCAACTACGTCTCCCACGACCGCGCCGTCTGGAACGCCGACCGCGCGGCGGAGCTGGCGCGCACCAACGCGCCGCCGTTCGGCGGCCTCTACATCGGCCAGCCGGAGAAGGCGGCGGCTTACATGAAGGCCTGGGACGCGGCGCATCCGAAGCCGCCCGTGACGTTGGCCATGGTCGCCGACCACATCGAGCACATTCGCAAGGTCTGCGGCGTCGATTGCGTGGGCCTGGGCTCCGACTTCGACGGCATCCCCGACACGCCGCAAGGCCTGGACGGCGTCGACAAATATCCCGCGCTGCTAGCCGAACTCGCCCGGCGCGGCTGGAGCGACGAGGACCTCGGCAAGCTGGCCGGCGGCAACCTCCTGCGCGCGCTCCGCGAGACCGAGGCCGTCGCCAACCGCCTTCGGGCCGCCCAGCCTTCGGAAGCGACCATCGCCGAGCTGGACGGGCCGCCGAAGTAGCTTCCCCGTCCTATGCGGCCGAAACGGAGGTCAGTCCGTCAGCGGCCGCTCCCGGGTCTCCGGCAGCAGGAAGAGGCAGGCCACCACCGAGATGAGGGTGAAGGCGAAGGGGTACCACAGCCCGGCGTAGATGTTGCCCACCGCCGCCACGATGGCGAAGGCGGTGAACGGTACGAACCCCCCGATCCAGCCGGTGCCGATGTTGTAGGGCAGCGACATGGCGGTGTAACGGATCCGCGTCGGGAAGAGCTCCACCAGGCAGGCCGCGATGGGGCCGTAGAGGGCCGTCGCCGCCACCACGAAGACCATCAGCACGCCGAACGCCCCGGCGATGTTCATCCGCTTCGGATCGGCCTTCGCCGGATAGCCGGCGCGGGCCAGGCCGTCCTTGATCTTCCCCTCGACGCTGGCCTTGATCGCCTTGGCGACGTCCTTCGGCAGGCCACGGGCGTCAAGCGAATCGACGGTCGCCAAGCCCACCCGCACCATCGCCGGCCGGCCAGGCGGCCCGGCCTGGTTGACGTAGGAGACCCCGGCGTTGGCCAGCGCGCCCTTGGCGATGTCGCAGGACGAGGTGAAGGCCGCCTTGCCGATAGGATCGAACTGGACCGAGCAGTCGGCGGGGTCGGCGATCACCGTCACCGGCGTGCGCTGTTCGGCCTCCGCCAGGGCCGGGTTCAGGGTCGTCGCCAGGCCATGGAACCCCGGGAAATAGGCCGCCAGCATCAGGGTCATGCCGAACAGCATCACCGGCTTGCGGCCGATCCGATCGGAGAGCCAGCCGAACACCACATAGCCGATAGCGCTCACCGCCGCGGCGGCCATCATCAGGCCGTTGATGGTGGCCGGGTCCACCTTCAGGAATTTCTCCATGAAGGTCTGCACGTAGAAGAAGGCGGTGTACCAGACCGCGCCCTGGGCCGACATGATGCCGAACAGCGCCAGCAGCACCACCTTCAGGTTCCGCCACTGGCCGAAGGACTCCGCATAGGGCGCGTCCGATCCGCCGCCTTCGGCCTTCATGGCCGCGAAGGCCGGGCTCTCCGACAGCTTCAGGCGCATGTAGATGGAGATCGCCAGGAGCCCCGCGGAGAACAGGAACGGGATGCGCCAGCCCCAGGCGTCGAAGGCTGCAGGCCCCACCGCGCGGCCTAGCGCCAGGCGGGTCAGGAGAATCACCAGCAGGGCCGCGAAGAGGCCGAAGGCGGCCGAGGTCTGCACCCAGCCGGTGGACCGCCCGCGCGCGTCGATGCGGGCGTGCTCGGCCACGTAGATCGCCGCCCCGCCATATTCCCCGCCGAGTGCGAAACCCTGCACGATACGCATCAGCAAGAGCAGGATTGGGCTCACGATCCCGACTTGGCCGTAGCTGGGCAAGAGGCCGATGGCCACGGTGGCGCCGCCCATCAGGGTGACAGTGACCAGGAAGGCCCCCTTGCGTCCGACCCGGTCGCCGATGCGGCCGAAGACGAGCGCGCCGATGGGCCGGAACAGGAAGCCGGCCCCGAACAGGGCCAGGGCGGCGGCGATGCCCGCAGTCTCTGGCAGGCCGGAGAAGAAGGTCTTCTGGATGACGCCCGTCAGGCTGCCGAAGACGAAGAAGTCGTACCACTCAAAGGTGGTGCCGGCGGCAGAGGCGGCCACCACGGTGCGCAGGCTCGCCCCCTTCAGCGGCGCGGGCGCGGCGTCAGCGGCGATCTCCGCCATGGTGGTTTCCTCTCCCCAAACTCAGGGCAAGGATTAGCAGCGTTCGCCGACCGCGCGCCACCTCCTCGCCTCGCTCGGCGAGGAGGTGGCGCGGAGTCAGCAGGTCTTGTGCTTGGGGTTGCCGGCGATGGGGGGCAGGGCGTGGATGTAGGTCGCGAGCGCCGCCAGGTCGGCGTCGCTCATCTTGCTGGTGCTGGCGATGACGTCCTTCATGCCGGTGGGTTCGTTGAAGCACTTGTCGGCGCCGGTCTTCAGGAAGTCGGCGATGTCCTGCTCGCTCCAGTCGCCGATGCCGTCCGGGTGCGGGGTGATGTTGCTGGCGAAGCGGCCGCCGGCCTCCAGGTTGGGGCTGCCGGCATAGAGCTTGTCGGTCTCCATGCCGCCCAGGGTGTTGCGGGGGGTGTGGCACTCGGCGCAGTGCGCCGGTCCCTCGGCCAGGTAGGCGCCCCGGTTCCAGGCGGCTGACTTCTTCGGATCGGGGACGAACTCATGCGGCTTGAAATAGAGCAGCTTCCAGAAGCCGACGGCGGGCCGCAGGTTGAACGGGAAGCTGAGCTGGTGCGGCGCCGTGGCCCGCGGGATCGCCGGCAAGGTCCTGAGATAGGCGAAGACATCGCGCACGTCGGACGTCTTCATCAGGCTGTAGGCCGGATAGGGGAACGCCGGATAGAGGTGCTCGCCACGCCGCCCCGCGCCGCGCTTCATGGCGCTGACGAAGTCGAGCTCGCTCCAGGCGCCGATGCCGAACTTCGGGTCAGGCGAGATGTTCGGGGTGATGAAGGTCCCGAACGGCGACTTCAGCTTCAGCCCGCCGGCCAGTTGCGTGCGGTCGTCCTGGCCGGGCGTGGCGTGGCAGGCCGAGCAGTTGCCGGCGATGAACATCGCCTCGCCATTGGCCAGGTTCGGATGGTAGCCGGCGGCGAGCTCGGACGGCGGCAGCCGCTTGGGCGAGGTCAGGAACCAGAGCGCCACCAGCACGGCGAGGGCCGCAAGGACGACGACGACCAACGCGCGCCTAACCATCGTTCGATCCCGACCTCATGCTTTCCCCCCGACACTCTGGCGCCCGCTGGGCGCGTCAGGTCTTCTTCTTCATGCGATAGACGTCGTGGCAGGACTTGCAGGTCTCGCCCACCGACTTGAAGGCGGCCTTGAAGCTGTCGGTGTCCTTGGCCTTGGCGGCCGCGGACGCGAGCGTCGCCATCTCCGCCAGGCGCTTTTCGAAATCGGCCTTGTTCTGCCAGACCTTCGGGTCGGCCGCCGTCTTCGGGTCGGAGGCGCTGTCCGCCGGATAGAGGCCCTTCAGCTTCTTGGCGTCGCCCGCCAGCCCGTCCATCAGCTCCTTCACCTTGGTGGCGTCATAGGGCTTCTGGGCCGAGGTGAAGCCGGTGGCTTCCTTCATGGTCTGGCCGACGTGTTTCATGGTCGCCTGGCGTTCCTCCACCGGGTTGCCGGCGGAGAGCGCCACGCAGGCGCCGCCAAGCGCCAGGCAAACGCCGGCGGCGGCGGCCCAGGCGAGGGTTCGGGTCGGTTTCATTCAAAACTCCGGTATGGGGCAGCGAACACGCGCAACGAGCTTTACTGGGCTCCCCGTTCGCCCTCAAGCCCGCCCTCAACCCTTCAGGGTCATCAGGTAGTCGGCGATGGCCTTGGCGGCCTGGGCGTCGGAGGCGCCGGGATAGTCCATCTTGTTGCCGGGCACGGTCTTGGCCGGGTCGAGGACGAAGGCCTGCAGCGTGTCCGCCGTCCAGGTGATCCCCGAGGCCTTCATGGCCGGGGAATAGTCGTAGTCGGCCACGGAGCCGGCCTTGCGGCCGCCCACGTTGAAGAGGTTCGGCCCGAGGGAGGGCCCGGCGTTCGGCGTGCTCTCATGGCAGGCGGCGCAGACGGCGAAGTCGCCGGGCGGCGTCGCGGCGGGGACAGGCGGCGTCGCGGCGGGCGGCGGCGGCGGCTGGGCGAGGGCGGCGGTGGCGGCGGCCGCCGCGGCGGCCGCCAGGGCAAGGGCGCGCCCGCGCCGGTTGCGGAAGAGGGTCATCCAGAGCTCCTGAGGCCACGGTTGGGCGCCAGGACTTAGCATCGCTTGGCGAGCCGTTGGAAGGCTCAGGCGGCCTCGGTTTCGGGGGATTCGCCGGAGATCTCGGGGGGCGGCGCGCTCAGCCGCGCGATCTCGCGTAGCAGCACCCCTGGGGAAATGGGCTTGCCGACCACCCCGTCCATGCCGGCGTCGAGGTAGGCGCGGCGCTGGTGGGCCAGCACATTGGCGGTGAGCGCCACGATGGGCGTCTGCGCCGCCGCCCCGCCCAGGCCGCGGATGCGGCGCGCGGCCTCCAGGCCGTCGATGCCCGGCATCTGCACGTCCATGAGGATCAGGTGGAAGTCGCCGCGCTGGGCCGCCTCCACCCCCAGGTAGCCGTCGGCGGCAGTCTCCACCGCCGCGCCCAGGCTCTGCAGCAGCTTGCTGGCGATCATCCGGTTGGTGGCGTTGTCCTCCACCACCAGCACCCGCAGCCCTTCGAGCACGGGATCCAGGACGTCGGAGGTTTCCGCCACCGCCTCGGCCGGCTCGGCGGCGATCTCCAGCCAGAAGTTGGAGCCCAGGCCCACCTCGGACGTGAAGCCCACGGCGCCGGACATCATCTCGGCGAGCTTCTTGGTGATCGCCAGGCCCAGGCCCGAGCCGCCGAACTTGCGGGTGGTGGAGGCGTCGCCCTGGTCGAAGCGCTGGAAGATGCGGCCCTGCGCCTCCGGCGGGATGCCGACCCCGGTGTCGATCACCTCGAAACGCAGGAAGCCAGCGCGGGGACTGGAGCAGCGCACCGTGACCGAGCCCCGTTCGGTGAACTTCACCGCATTGCCCACCAGGTTGAACAGCGCCTGGCGCAGACGCACGGGATCGGAGCGCACCCAGCCCAGGTTGGCGTCGGCGTCGAGCCGCAGGAGCAGGCCCTTGCCGTCGGCCAGCGGGCGGAGCAGCCTCATCACCCCGTCCAGCAGGCCCTTGGGATCCAGCGGCTCCTGGGCGAGCTCCAGGTGGCCGGCCTCGATCTTCGAGAAGTCGATGACGTCGTTGAGCAGCTCCGCCAGCATCTGGCCGCAGGAGAGCGCGTCGTCCAGCATGTGCCGGCCGTCCTCGCTGAGGTTCTCGCCCTTCAGCAAGTGCAGCACGCCCATCACCCCGTTCATCGGCGTGCGGATCTCGTGGCTCATGTTGGCCAGGAAGGCGGACTTCGCCTCGCCCGCGGCCTCGGCGGCCTGCTGGGCCTCCAGCAGCGCGAGCTCCTGGCGCTTGCGTTCGTCGAAGTCCTGCAGCAGCCCCACGGCCTTCAGCCAGCGGCCGCCCTTGCCGACCTTCAGGTGGTGCGACACGCGGATCCAGCGGGTCTCGCCGTCCGGCCGCACGATGCGCGCGTCGAACGCGCCCGACTTGTCCGCGCCGGTGTGCAGGACGCGGAAGGATTCGCGGACATGCTCCAGGTCATCCGGGTGGAAGCCCGGAAAGCGCAGCTGGGTGGCCTCCTCGTAGGAGGCGTCGCCCTGGCCGGTGATCTTCACGAATTCCGGCGAGGCCCAGAAGGTCTTGGCCACGTGGTCGATCTCGTAGACCCCGGCCTCGGCGGCCTCCAGCGCCACCGCCAGCCTCCGGGCGACCGCCTGGGCGTCGCGGCGCGCCCGCTTCATCTTCAGCTCGCCGCGGCGAGCCTGGTCGCGCGCCTTGGCCAGTTCGGTGATGTTCTCGGAAATGCCGCGCAGGGCGTAGACGCCGCCGGGCCTGGGTTCGCAGCGGAAGGTGGCGCGCCAGGAGGTCCAGCGGCCGCCGACCTTCATGCGGTGCTCCAGGGTCGCGCCCTGGCCGGTGACCACGGCGGCGCCCATCATCTCGATGGTGCGCTTGCGGTCCGCGGGATGCACGATGGCGTAGAACCGCTCGGGCGTGTCGATGTCTTCCGCCGCGTAGCCGGTCAGCGACATCAGGTCCCGCGACCACTCGATGCGGTTGGCCAGCGGTTCGTACATCCAGGTGCCGATGCCGGCGGATTCGCTCAGCAGGCGCCGCGTGCGGCGGGTCTCTTCCAACTCCTCGGCCCGGGCGCGCTCCTCGGCGGCGTCGCGCATGGTGACGATGATGTCGCCGTTGGGCATCTTCTGGCTGCGGGCGGCGAACCAGCCGAAGTCGCCGTCCTGCTTGCGCACCCGCACCTGGCTCTCGGCGACCCCGCCCACCGGCATGGTGGCGATCCGGTGGCGCACGCCGACCGCGTCCTCCTCGTGGAAGAGGTCGGCGGCCGTCTGACCCAGCAGGTCCTCCTCGCGCCACCCAAGCAGGCGCGTCCAGGCGTCGTTGACCAGCTTCACGCGGCCGTCGGCGCCCGTCACATGCATCAGATCGCGGCTGTTCTCGAACAGCCAGCGGATCATGTCGGCCTTGTTGGCCGCGCTTAACGCGCTTTTTCCGGCCATGGACGCTTCGCCCCCAGATGCGGGCGCGACCATAGGGCGTAGACGTAAACGTAACGTTGGCCGCGGCCGTCGGCTGGCCGACACCCGCCTGCGGCGCCCGCCTAGAAGGCGTTCTCGCCGGTGATTGCGCGGCCCAGGATCAGGGCGTGGACGTCGTGGGCGCCCTCGTAGGTGTTCACCGTCTCCAGGTTCGCCGCGTGCCGCATCACGTGGTACTCGCCGGAGATGCCGTTGCCGCCGTGGATGTCGCGGGCCTCGCGGGCGATGGCCAGCGCCTTGCCGCAATTGTTGCGCTTCATCAGGCTGATGGCTTCCGGCACCCAGGCGCCCTCGTCGATCAGCCGCCCGAGCGCCAGCGCGCCCTCGAAGCCCAGCGCGATCTCGGTCTGCATGTCGGCGAGCTTCTTCTGCACCAGCTGACGCGCGGCCAGCGGCTTTCCGAACACCTTGCGGGTCTGGGTGTATTCCCGGGATGCGTGCAGGCAGAACTCCGCGGCCCCCATCGCCCCCCAGGCGATGCCGTAGCGGGCCTTGTTCAGGCAGGAGAACGGACCTCTCAGCCCACTGACGTTCGGCAGCATCATGTCCTCCGGCACGAACACGTCGGCCAGTGCGATCTCGCCGGTGACCGAGGCCCGCAAGCTGAGCTTGTTCATGATCTTCGGGGTCTCGAAGCCCTTCGAGCCGCGGTCCACGAGGAAGCCGCGGATCACGCCGTCCAGCTTGGCCCAGACGAGGGCCACGTCGGCGAGCGGGGAGTTTGTGATCCACATCTTGGAGCCGGCCAGCACGTAGCCGCCATCGACCTTCTTCGCGACCGTGCGCATGGACGCCGGGTCCGAGCCGCCGTCGGCTTCGGTCAGGCCGAAGCAGCCGATGATCTCGCCCCTGGCCATCCCCGGCAGGTACTTCATCCGCTGCTCTTCGGAGCCGAAGGCGTAGATCGGGTACATCACCAGCGACGACTGCACGCTCATCGCCGAGCGGTAGCCGCTGTCGATCGCCTCGATCTCGCGGGCGATCAGGCCGTAGGCCACGTGGTTGACCTCGGCGCAGCCGTACTTTTCCGGGAGCGTCGGGCCGAGGAATCCCAGCGCGCCCATCTCGGTCATGATCTCGCGGTCGAACCGTTCCTCGGCGAAGGCCGACACGACGCGAGGCAGCAGCTTGTCGCGGGCGTAGGCGCGGGCGGCCTCCCAGACCATCCGTTCCTCTTCCGAGAGGCGCGAGGCGAGGTCCAGGGGATCGTCCCAGCGGAAGGTCTTCTGGGCGGCGGCCGAGTCGAGGGGCATGGAAATGTCTCCGGAAACAATGCGCCGGCTTATGGCCGCTTATCAGGTTCCTGTGTAGGCGCCGGGGCGCTTTTCCAGGAACGAGGCGCGGGATTCCTTGACGTCGTTCGGGGCGCGGCGGGCGTAGTAGAGGCCGGCGGTCTCGTAGCGCAGGGCCGCCTCCAGCTCGGCTTCCGTATTGTGCTGCAGGACGCGCTTGGCGGCGCGCATGGCCACCGGCGGCCAGCGGCTCATCTCCTCGGCATAGGCCACCGCCGCGTCGATCAGCTCGGCGGCGGGGACCAGCCGGTTCAAGAGGCCCAGGCGCAGCGCCTCCTCGGCGTCCACCGCGCGGCTGGTGAAGATCAGGTCGGCGGCGGCGGCATAGCCCACGATGCGCGGCAGGAAGAAGCTCATGCCCGAGTCGGGCGACAGCGAGCGCTCGATGAACACCGTCTTGAAGCGGGCGTGCTCGGAGCCGATGCGCACGTCGCAGGCCAGGGCCGTGGACATGCCGGCGCCGGCCGCCACCCCGTTGATGGCCCCGATCACCGGCTTGTCGAAGCCCGCCCACATCATCGCCCAGCGGCCGACCCAGCCCAACTCGTCCAGCCGGTCGGACTGGCTCTGCAGCGGCGGGGCGTCGCCGGCCACCGCCTGGCCCGCCCCCATCAGGTCGGCCCCGGCGCAGAAGCCGCGCCCCGCGCCGGTCACCACCAGGGCGCGGACCTCGTCGTCGGCCTTCAGCGCCGCCACCGCGGCCGGGACCTCGCGCATGACGTCGCGGTTGATGGCGTTCAGCCGATCGGGGCGGTTGAGGGTCAGGATGGCCACAGCGCCGCGGCGCTCCAGGGTGAGGGTCTCGTAGTCGGCGACTTCGTAGGCCATGGCGCGTCCTCGTTCGGTTTCAGCCGTCCCTTTCGGACAACATCGCGCCGTTGCGGACGGGCGTCGAATCCTCCGCCTGCGCTTGCAGACGATTCTCATTTCCCGCCCGACCGGCGGGTTCTGCGCGGACAGCCGCAACCAACCCGCGTCCTGCGGGGTTGCACGTCCGTAAGAGTCTGGGAGGAGCGCGCCCATGCCTGCCGACGCCGACGATCTCGCCACCATCGCCAAGCCGTTCATGCTGCTGGCGGTGATCGCCTTCGTGCTGGGCTTCCTGGTCACCGTCATGGTGGGCCGGCCCGGCGCCACGGCCGACGCCCGCGACCGCGCCGCGGCGGTCGCTGTCTCGGGCCCCGCCTCGGCCGAGTGGAATTTGCCGAAGAAGATCTAGGCTCACGCCCCCCGCGCCACGAACCAGCCGTTGCGGAAGCCTTCGCCCGCCTTGCCATAAAGGAAGGCCTCGCCCTGCGGCGTGGTCAGCCGGCCGCCCGCCGCCGCCAGCACGGCGTGACCCGCCGCTGTGTCCCATTCCATGGTTGGGCCGTGCCGCGGATAGATGTCGGCCATCCCCTCGGCGATCCGGCAGAGCTTGATGGACGAGTCCATGGGCTCGCGCAGGTGGAAGCCATATTCGGCGGCGAGCTTGTCGGCGGTCTCCGGCTTCATGGTGTGGCTGATCAGGGCCAGCGCCGCGCCGTCGGGCCAGGGCCGGGCGCGCACGGCCTTGGGCGCCGCGCCCGCCAGCCGCTTCATCGCCTGGCCGCCCGCGGTGTACCAGACCTCGCCGGAGGGGGGGGCGGCCACCGCGCCGGCCACCGGCAGCCCGTGTTCGATCAGGCCGATGTTGACGGTGAAGTGCGGGTCGCCGCGCACGAAGGCCTTGGTGCCGTCCAGCGGGTCCACCAGGAAGAACCGCGGCCCGATGGCGTCCGGCGTGCCGAACTCGCTGGCGTCCTCTTCGGAGATCACCGGGATATCCGGGAAGCGCTCGGCCAGATGCTGCAGGATCAGCGCCTCGCCGGCCCGGTCGGCCTCGGTGACCGGGCTCTCGTCGGCCTTGTGCGTCACGGCCAGGCCCGAGCGCCAGAGCGGCAGGATCACCGCGGCGGCGGCTTCGCAGATCTCGGCCAGCTCGGCCCCGATGTCGTTCATGCGCACCTCTGGGCCCCGGCGGATTGTTTCCCAGGGGCCGGGCTCTCTTATGGGCCGCGCGCGGTTTTCCAAAGGCTCAAATCACCGCAAGGTCCGCCGCCATGACCGACAGCCCCCCCGAGAAATCCGGCGAAGCCTCCGCGGAAACCCCGGCGCTCCGCCCTGCCGAGCTTGCGGCCTATCTGGCCGCGCGCATGTGCCACGACTTCATCAGCCCGGCGAGCGCCATCGTCTCGGGGCTCGACCTGCTGGAGGACCCCACCGCCCAGGACATGCGCCAGGACGCCATGGAGCTGATCGCCGCCTCGGCCCGCAAGCTCGCCGACATGCTGGCCTTCACCCGCGTGGCCTTCGGCGCCTCGGCCTCGGCCGAGACCTTCGACGCCCGCGAGCTGGAGAAGCTCGCCCAGGGGGTGTTCGGCCACATGCGCGCGTCGCTCGACTGGCAGGTGGAGACCCCGGCGGTGAACAAGCCCTCGGCGCGCACCCTGCTCAACCTCGCCCAGATGGCGGGCGCGGCGCTCCCCACCGGCGGCGTGGCGCGGGTGCGGGCCGTCGAGGAAGGCGCCTCCATCGCCATCGCCGTCGAGGCCACGGGCCCGCGCGCCCGCCTGCGGCCGGAGGTGCTGGCCGGACTGCTGGGCGAGGGCCCGGGCGAGGGCCTGCACGGCCACTGGGTGCAGGCGCGCTACGTCAGCCTGTTCGTCACCGACGCCGGCGGCCGGGTCTTCGCCGACGCCGCCGAGGAAAAGGTCACCCTGGGCGCGACCATACCGGCCTAGGCCGTCCGCCGGCCGAGCCTGAGCTCGTTCCAGATGCGGAACAGGAATTCCACCGTCGCCGGGGTTCCGAATAGGGCCAGGGAGTAGCAGATCGAGCGGACGTGCTCCGCCAGGCGCAGCCCGAGCGGTCGCGACTGCAGGCTGACCGAGGGGCTCGCCAGATTGAAGCCGGCGGCCACCAGGGTGGCGATCAGATGGACGGCCGCGGCGACTACGAGAAGCTGGGTGACCGGATGCAGGCGTCCCAGGAAGCCTCCGAGCCGATCCGAAGCGCTGCCATTGCTCGGCAAGCCGGTTGTCATGATGCGATCCCCGAAGCTTCGTCGCGGCGCAGGCGGGCGGCCTTCAACGTGCCGGCCCAACGGCTGAGCGTTTCGATCCAGACGGCGCCCGCGAGGTACATGAAGGTCTGTGCGAGCTCCGCCATCTGGCTGCTCACCAGCCTCACCTTGATCGGCGTGACTTCGGGGTTGAGACCCAGCACGGAGAAGCGCGGATCGCCCAGGAGATCCGCCACGCCGACGGAGAGGACGGCGTCGGCCAGGAGCCGGATCGCGAAGGCGAACAGCAGCAGCTGGGTGATCGGATGGAGTTTCACGGCCAAGGTTGTGGAACCTCCGGCAAGCCGCCGTCAACGGTTGAGTCGGATGGGCCGAGGCCGCTTGGGCCAATGCGCTCATGGCGGCGAAGGTCCCGGTTCGGCCCTAACGCCGGCTCGCCTCGCGCGCCCGCGCCTGTTCCAGGCGGCGGCCCACCGCGGGCCCGTGGAATTCGCCGGCCGCGGCCATCACGCAACTGACCGCGCCCTTGCGGACCGTCACCATCGCGCCGTGGCCGACGCCGGGCTCGAAGATCGTCGTGCGCCCGCCCTGGGTGACCTCGACGGCGCCGGCGGCGTCGAACTGGCAGACGGTGTAGTGCGAGGCGTCGAAGGGGTTCTTCTCCGGCACGGCGGCGCATTCGACATCGCCGATCTGATAGGCGAAATGCGTCCCGCGATAGGTGAAGGGCGGCGGCGGCTTGGCCCCGCGCGCGGCCGCAGACACCTGCGCCACCGCCGGGCAGGCGGGGCCGGGAACGACCCATTCCCTTCTCAGCGACCGATGGGTGGCCCAGGTCCCGACCCCGACCGTCAGCGGGATGCTGGCGACCGCCGCCAGCACCAGCACGATCGCCGCCGTCTGCAGCCAGCCCATGATCCCGCCGCGCTTGCGCACCAGCCGCGACAGGACCGGCGTGCTGCCAAGCGCCGTGGCGTCGTCTTCGCGGGAAAGCGCGTTCATGATTTACATGCGTAAACCGGAAATCCCGCCCTGGCTAGTCCTCCTGTCGCCCTCCCGTCAGTGGGTGGAGCTCCTGTCATCGGCGGCCTTGCGGATCGCGCTCGCGATGGCGGCGCGCTGCAGGGCGCCGTTTTCCTGCGCATCGACGGCGTAGAGGCTGGTCAGCAGCGCGAGATCGGCGGGCGTCGCGGCCTCTGGCCGTTCTTCGGGGTCGCAGCCGTCGGCCATCAGGTTGAGCACCGTTGAGACCTGCGAATTGCAGCGCTCCAGGCGGGTCCAGCGAGCGAGCGCCAGGACGGCGACGTAGTCGGCCACCCCACCGATCTTGGCGTCGGTGACCTTGTTGGCGTCGGCGATGATCAGGCTGTGCACGACCTCCGCGCTCAGCGCGCTGGAAAGCCGGCTGCCCGCCCGGCCGGTGGGCTTCTCCGCCCAGGAGACCAGGGCGTTCTCGACTTCCAGGAAGCTTTGGCCATGCACATCCCGTGTCCGTGTCAGGTACCAGGCCTGGATCGGGCGCTCGAAGGTCTTCAGGTGCTTGACCTGGGAATGGAAGCGGAAGCCCAGCAGGATGTCGCGGCGGCGGTAGATGTCGTCGATCTGCGCCTGCGGCGCAGTGGAGAAGATGACGTTCACATTGGGGGTGCAGTCCGCGGCCCTGGCGACCGGCGCGCCCACTTGGTTGGCAATGGCGACGACGCGGGCGGCGATGAAGGCGTCGAACTCCGGCGGCAGGCCGATGACCCTCACGCAGACCGGATCGCGGAACCGGGGGTACTGGTCGGAGAAGGTGTTCTCCGGCAGGTGTTGGCGGACAAATTGCGTGGTCTTGTCCACCAGGGGATCGGGCTTCTGCGGCGCGCGCACGGTGACTCCGCTGAGGTCGGTGGGAGCCGCCTTCGCGCCGCCTGCGCTGCCGGATGACGCCGAGGCGGCGCCCGTGCCCAGCAGGGCCAGGACGGCGGCCAGGGTCATGCGGGCCAGCATCTAGCGCGCCTCCTGGGCGCCGGCGGCCTTCTTCAGCTCCGCCGCCATCCGCCCGGCGATGGAGGCGCGCTGCAGCGACCCGGCCTCCCTTGGATCGGCGGCGTAGAGGCCGGTCAGCAGGCCGATGTCCGCCTCCGTGGCGGCCTCGGGCGCCGTCTCCGGGTCACAACCCTCGGCCATCAGGTTGAGGATGGTGGGGATGGAATTGCAGCGCTCCAGCCCCTCCCAGCGGGAAAGCGCCAGCACCGCAATATAGTCGGCCACCGCCCCGATCTTCTCGCCCGAGACCTTGTTCGCATCGGCGATGATCAGGCTGTGGACCAGCTCGGAGCTCATGTCGTTGCCCAGCCGGCTGCCGGCCTTGCCGGTGACCGGCGGCGCCTTGAGGTCGCAGGGGAATGCGCCGGGCGCGCCGGTCCCGATGCAGGGGGCGCCGCTGTTGATCTCCAGCATGTCGCGCCCGTCCGTGCCCACCGCGCGGGTCAGGTACCAGGATTGGACGGGCCGGCTGAAGGTCGTGAGCTTCTTGGCGTCGGTCTTGAAGTAGAAGCCGAACAGGATGTCCCGGCGCTTGGCGATATCGCTGAGCTGCTGCTGCGGCTGAGGCGAGAAGATCACGTTGACGTTCGGCGTGCAGCCGCTGGAGCTGTCCACCGGCGCCTTCACCGTCCGCGCCAGCGCCACCACGCGATGGGCGACGAAGGCGTCGAACTCCGCCGGCAGGCCGATGACGCGCACGCAGATCGGGTCGTGGAAGCGGGCGTACTGTTCGTTGCGGCTGGCGGGCAGGTGCGAGCGCACGAACTGCCGCTCCGGGCTCACCAGCGGGTCGGGCTTGGAAGGCGCGGTCACCGTGACCCCGCTGAGGTCCTTCGTCGGGAGGCCCTTGGACGAAGTCGGCGGATCGCTCTGGCTGGCGGCGGCCGCGCCCGCCGCCAACAGCGCCGCGCTCGCCAGGCCCACCGCCGTCCGCGCCAGAGGCGTCATGCCGCCCTCGCCAGTTTGCTTGCGACCTCGACTGTACCTCTAGCCTCGCCGGGGCCAAGGGAAATGACCGCTCCTGCCGGTCCGGCAAGCCTTGCCTCCACCGGTCCTTAACCATCCCGGCGCGACAACGGGGCATGGTCAAGGATCCCGAGGGCGTGAAGCTGTGCCTGGTCGTCGACGACAGCCGCGTCGTCCGCAAGGTGGCCCGCCGCATCCTCG